>Ga0169931_10000213_pt1 | contig 91726 bp, 73 predicted proteins | sample Kivu_15m_20L_FD_129675 | JGI IMG/M metagenome (GOLD analysis project Ga0169931, IMG submission 129675) | Freshwater microbial communities from Lake Kivu, Western Province, Rwanda to study Microbial Dark Matter (Phase II) - Kivu_15m_20L... | ecosystem: Environmental > Aquatic > Freshwater > Lake...
ACGAGGGCCTTAAATTGGGTGCAGGGGCTGGATTTGAACCAGCGACCTTCAGGTTATGAGCCTGACGAGCTACCAGGCTGCTCCACCCTGCAACAATGGGAAGGTCAGTCATTGCGCGCGGCGGTCCGGGTGTCAATGGCCTTTTCCGTTCTCCCCGGAATTCTCGCTTGCCAGGGTGGGGCGGCTGCTCTGTTTTGGACGACTTCGCCCATCCCGGGTGGAGGTCTTCTCAACCATAACCCATACCATCGATCGCAAGGCGGCCATCCCGGCCGACCTGTGTTCAAGGTCAGGAACATCAGATCAACTGCCATGAGCCTCAGTATCAACGTCAAGGATCTCCTCGATGCCGGCGTCCACTTCGGACACCAGACCAAGCGCTGGAATCCTCGCTCCAAGCCCTACGTCTTCGACCATCGCCAGGGGATCACCATCATCGATCTCGGCAAGACGTTCACCGCCCTCGAAAAGGCCGTCGCCTACCTCGAGGAAACCGTCGCCAACGGCGGCAATGTCCTCCTCGTCGGCACCAAGCGCCAGGCCCAGGAAATCGTCCGCGAGGCCGCCAGCGTCACCAACATGCCGTTCTGCGTCGACCGCTGGCTCGGCGGCACGCTGACCAATTACGAGACCGTCAAGAAGTCCATCGCCAAGTACAAGAAGTACCAGCAAATGGATACCGCCGGCGAGCTGGGCAAGTTCTCCCGCAAGGAGGAATCCGCCATCCGCCGCGAAATGGCCCGCATGCAGCGCAACTTCGCCGGCATCGTCGACATGGGCGATCTCCCGAGCGCGATGTTCGTCGTCGACGTCTCCCACGAGGCCATCGCCGTCGCCGAGGCCGATCGCTGCGGCATCCCCGCCGTCGCCCTGGTCGACACCAATTCTGACCCGACCACCGTCAAGTTCCCGATCCCGGGCAACGATGACGCCGTGAAGTCCATCCGCATCATCGTCGCCGCCGTCGTCGCCGCCATCCAGTCCGGCCTCGCCCAGCGCGACTCGCGTCGTCAGGCGCGCGGCGCCGCGGACTTGAAGGCCGCCACGGCCGCCGTCGCCGCCGCGACCGGCGCCACCGCCGAGGCCGCTGCGGCCCCGGCCGCCGAGGTCGATCTTTCGTCCCTGCCGGGCGCGCTCGTCGCGACCGTCGAGGGTGCCGAGGGCGAAGCCGCCCCGGCCGCCGCCGCGAAGAAGAAGGCCCCGGCCCGCAAGAAGATCGCGGCGCCGAAGAGCGAGTAAGCCCCCCGCGCCGCCTGCCCGGTGCGCCCCGCTCCGGCCGTCGCCCTCCCGCGACGCGCCGCCGAGGCGCCCCTCCCGGCGGGCCGTGCACCCTGCAACCCTTACCTGAATTATCGCCATGAGCACTCCCATTACCGCCCAGATGGTCAATGACCTCCGCGCCCAGACCGGCGCGGGACTGATGGACTGCAAGCGCGCGCTCGTCGAGACGAACGGCAACACCGAGGAAGCGATCACGCTGCTCCGCAAGAAGGGCGCCGCCTCCGCCGCCAAGAAGGCCGATCGCCTCGCCAAGGAAGGCCTCATCGAAAGCTACATCCACCTCGGTGGAAAGGTCGGCGTGATGATCGAGGTCAACTGCGAGACCGACTTCGTCGCCCGCAATGATGAATTCCGGTCCTTCGTAAAGGACCTCTGCCTGCACATCGCCGCCGCCAGCCCGCTGTACGTGTCGCGCGACCAAGTGCCGGAGGCCGACCTCGCTTCCGAGCGCGACATCGCGGCGGCGCAGGTCGCCGGCAAGCCCCCCGCGGCGATCCAGAAGATCGTCGAGGGCAAGCTCGAGAAGTTCTACTCGACGGTGGTCCTCCTCGACCAGCCGTTCGTGAAGATCCCCGAGAAGACGGTGAAGGAGCTGATCACGGAGAAGATCGCCAAGACCGGCGAGAACATCCAGATCCGCCGCTTCGTCCGCTTCCAGCTCGGCGGCTGATCGCCCACGCGAAACCGTTTCAACGAAAGACGCTCTCCCGCTGAGGGGGAGCGTCTTTTTTTGGTATGCTGAGCGCGAGCCGGGATGCTTGAGGTGGGGAGTGGGGGCGGTAGGCTGGGGAGCGGTCGCGGATCGGGCTGCGGTGCGGGTGACCGGATTTTTTCTTCAACCTCAACCTCTTCCTCTTCCTTCCTCTTCAACACCATGCAGGTAACGCGTGCGCAGATCGTGGCTCGGGGCATGACCCTGTGCTGTCCGAATTGCGGGGCGCGGTCGTTGTTCCGCGACGACCGCTTCTTCGTGCTGAACCGGGAATGCCCGGAGTGCGGCCTGCGGCTGGAGCGGGATGAAGGCGGGTTCCTCGGGGCGATGTCGCTGAACTACGGCATCACGGTGGTGGGCTTCCTCGTGCCGGTGCTGGTGCTGTACCTCACGGGCGTGTTTTCGGGGCGGACGGCCTCCATCGTGGCGGGGGTGGGGGCGGTGGCGGTGCCGCTGGTGCTGTACCGCTTTTCGCGCAGTTGGTGGCTGATGAACTACTACCTGGTGCTCCCGCACCACCTCCCGGCGAATCAGGAGCCCCGGCGCTCGGCGCGCGACGACGAGAATACCTGAGCGCGGGGTGGAAGGGGTGGCGACGCCGGAGGGGCCCGCGGAGGCCTGAGGGTCAGGCTTTGTCGTTTGTCGTCGCTGGCGGTGCGAACGGGTGCGCGGTGCCCAAGCGGGACGTCGGCGGGCGGGCGGCGGCGATGCTGCGCCGCCGCTACGGTTTAATGCGCAGGTGCGGGCGCACCTGCGGGTTGACCACGTTGGGGGCCCAGCTGTCGGTGTACCAGTTGCGGACGGTGGTGCAGACTTCCTCGCGCACGGCCTGCCAGCTCTCCTCGGAATAGGCGGCGCTGTGGGGCGTGAGCACCACCTGCTCCATCCGCTGCAGCGGGTGGTCGCGCGGCAGGGGTTCCTGCTCGAACACGTCGAGACCGCCGCCCGCCAGGTGACCGCTCGCCAGCGCCTCGATGAGCGCGGCTTCGTCCACGACGGGCCCGCGGCTAACGTTGAGGAGGATCGCCCCGCGGCGCATCTGCGCGAGGCGGGCGGCGTTCATCAGGTGATGGGTGGATTCGTTGAGGGGCACGTGCAGCGAGACGTAGTCGGACTCGGCGAGGACCTCCGCGAAGGACCGCGGCTCAATGCCCTGCGCGCGCAGGCGCTCCGGGTCGACCGCGGGGTCGAAGGCGACGACCCTCAGGCCGAGCCCGCGCGCGCGCCACGCCGTGGCGGCGCCGATCCGGCCGACGCCGACCAGCCCGAGGGTGCGCCCCTTCAGCCGGTGGATCGGGCGGCCGACGGGGCTGGTCCACTGGCCCTCCCGCATCCGCAGGTGGAAATACGAAATCTGCCGGGCGCAGTCATGGAGCAGGGCGATTGCGTGCTCGGCGACGTCCTCGACCGCGTAGTTCGGCGTGTTGGCCACCGCGATCCCGCGGGCCGTCGCGGCCGCCACGTCGATCATGTCGTAACCAATTCCCCAACGGATGATCAGCCGCACGCGGGGCAGCGCGTCCATCACCGCGGGTGTCAGGATCTTCTTCCACGAGAGAAGCAGGATTTCGGCGTCGCCGACCTGCGCGATCACGTCCTCGGGGGTGTCGCAGTTGCCGATGACGAGCTTGCTGCCCAGCGCGGCGATCGTGGCCTGTTCGTAGGTGTACGGGGCGAGGGTGTGGGTGGGGTCAACTTGGAAGACGGGGGGATGCATGGGAATGATCGAGTGGAGGAGTGGCGGAGCGGAAAGCGACGGCGGTGAGTCTCGACCCGAAGGCTAGCCGGAGGCAGCGGGATCGCGCAGCCAGCGGTCGAACCAGTGATCGACCGCGTGGGCGCGGGCGATTCGGCTGCTCGGTCGGCCGACGAGATTCATGAGGTGGCCCTCTCCGGGGATCCGAACGCACTCCACCGGGGATCCGCCGGACCGGACCGCGGTTGCCATGTCCTCGCTCTGCGCGATCGGGCAGATGCGGTCGTCCTCCGCGTGGACCAGCAGCAAGGGGGTGCGAATCCGCGGGCCAATCCGGGCGCTGGAGAGCGATTCGTAGCGCTCCGGTTGCTCCGCGGGGGAGCCACCCATTTCCCATTCCCAGAAGACCGGGTTGTTTCCATCGCGGTGGCAGGTCGCGAGGTTGCTGACCGCATTCTCGCTGACAGCCGCGCGGAAGCGGTGGCTTCGGCTGGCGAGAAGGTGGGTCATCAGCCCGCCGTAGCTCACGCCCGTCACCGCGACCCGCTCGCGATCCACGGCGGGGTGCAGGAGGGCGCAGTCGATCATTTCGAGCACATCCGCGTAGTCCCGCTCGCCCCATGCTTCGCGGATCTGGGTCGCGAACGCCTCGCCGTAGCCCTGGCTGCCGCGGGGATTGCCGAGAAGGACCGCATAGCCGCGGGCGGCGAGGCGCTGGAACTCGAAGCAGAAGCGATGTCCGATCGCATAGTGCGGTCCGCCGTGGATGTGCACGATCAGCGGATACGGTGCCTTCCCCGCGCCGGGCGGGGGAAGCATGAGCCACGCCTCCAGCGGAACGCCGTCCGAAGCGACGAGGGGCAGCGGTTCGAGGCCGCTGAGCCGCCGCGACTGCCGCCACGAACGGTTGAACGTGGTGAGGGCCTGTTCCTGGCCGCCGTCGAAGTCGAGGGCGATGGCCTCGCCCGGATCGGTCGCATCCGACACCACCGCGACGATCCGGCGCGCCGCCGGTGCCGCGGAGAAGGCGAGGCAGGTCCGTGCGCCGGCGAGCACGACGCGGACCCGCTGGTCGCGGCCGATCCACGCGAGCCGACTCGTGCCGCCCTCGGCGTGGATGAAGTAAATCCGGTCTTCGCCGTCCACCGTCACCCACGCCAGCGAGGGCGTGGCGAGCCCACGGGCGTCGTCGGAGCGCGTGGTCAAGCCGATCGAACGGTCGAAGCCTGCCGAAAGATGGACCGGTGAGGCGCCGGGCGTGAGTTCGAGGGTGAAGACGCCCTGGTTCACGCCTTGGGCGGGGCCGCGATCGTGACCGATCCACGCCAGTGCCCGACCGTCCGGTGAACTCACCACGGCGCTGACCGGTCCCCGCAGGGAAACGAGGAGCGTGGCGCCGTCCGCCTCGGTCGTCCGCCAGAGCTGGCAACGTCCGTCGCGTTCCGGCGCGGTGCTCCACGCGAGGCCGCTGCCGTCCGCGAGCCAGCAGAAGGTGGCGACGCAGGATCCGGCGGCGACACCCGATTCGCCGCCGTCGGCGCGGACCCGTTGGAGCTGTCCGCCGGCGAGGAAGGCGATCCACGTTCCGTCCGGTGACCAGCGGGGATGCCGGCAATCCGGCAGGGGTGGAGTGAGCGGCCGCACGGTACCGCTGGCCGCGTCCCGGCAAACGAGGCGCGGCGCGGCGGAGTCTGGCTCCGTCGCGATGAAGGCGAGGCGCCGACCGTCGGGTGACCACGCGGGGCTGTGCCCGGCGTGGATCCATTCCTCCGTCACCACCTCGCGGCGCATTTCATCGCGGTCGCGATCGAGCGACAGGACCGTGCACGCGAAGGCCCGGCCGTCGCTTGAGACGCCGGGCTCGTCGATCCAGCGCAGGGCAAACAGATCTCCCAGGTCCAGCAGAGGACGGGACTCCCCCGAAGGCGCGGGGTGCGGGAGTGGAGGAGTCATGCCGACGCAGGGTTTCCGGATTCGGTCGGTGGACGAGCGATGCGAAGATCGGGAGGGCGAGGGGATCGACCGATGATCAGCGGGTGGGAGGACCTTCCCGCGGAGCCGCCGCGGGGTCCAGTCGGATCACTTCCGGCGGATCGACTGCGGCGCATTGACCCCGGCCGGGCCACTGCGGCCGGGTGACTGCGGCCGGGCGACTGCGGCGGAGCAGCGGCGGGGTGTTGGCGGGGTGTCGGCGGTGGGGCGGAGCGGCGGTGGCAGGTGGGTGCGGTCGTGCTTGGAAACCGCGGCGGGATGGCTCGGCGCGAGGGTTCGGGAGCGGAGCGGCGGTGCCGGGTGCGCGCCTGGCCCTGCGGCGGCGGGCGACGTCGTTTTAGTCTCCCGGCTTTCGGTTACGCTCCCTCGTACGTGAAGAGCACGGTGGCGGGCCGCTCCGGGGAACGCAGCAACGCGTAGCCCTCCGGTGCGGCGGCGATCGGAACCCGGGTGGGGGCGAGGCCGTCCAGGGAAATGGCGCCCTCGGCGACGAGGCGAAGGAACAGCTGCTGCTGGCGGTTCTCGGTCCAGCGCGTGTAGCCCGCGTTGAAGTCGATGCCGCCCTCCTCGTAGGCGGTGTCGTAGCGGCCGGGACCGTAGGCGATGGACGGGACGAGCGTGACCTCGCGGCCGAACATTTTGCCACGGGTGACGTTCATGCCGAAGGCGCCGACGCCCACGACGCGGGCCCGGGCGCGGCAGAGGTCGAAGGCGAGGTTCATGGGATCGCTGGACTTGGCGGCGAGGTAGAGCACGACGGCGTCGGCGCCGAAGCCGTCGGTCAGTTCCAGCACGGTGGTGACGGGATCGGTCTGGGACGGATTGATGGCGCGCGTGGCGCCGACTTTCCGTGCGTGCTCGACGCGACGATCGTCGATGTCGAGTCCGAGCACCTGCAGCCCGGCGTGGCGGGCGATCTGCGTGCCGAGGAGACCGAGCAGACCCAGACCATAGATGACGATCGTCTCGCCGAACGTGCATTCCGCGCGCCGGATGCCGGTCATGGCGCTGCAGCCCAGCGTGACGAACGCAGCGTGCTCGAGCGGAAGGTTTTCCGGCACCTTGGCGACGAGATTGCGCGGCACGGCGACCCGCTCGGCGTGGACGGCGCACTGGTTGCCGGAGCAGGCGACGCGGTCGCCGACCTGGATGTCGGTGACCTCGCGGGACACGGCGATGACCCGGCCGGAGAGACTGTAGCCGAGCGTGGCGGTGCCCGGGCGCTGGGCGCGCGGTTCCGGGAAACCCCAGTCCACGCCCTTCTTGCGGAGCTGGGCGCGCCGTCCCGGGCGCGGGTTGGGGTAGGTGTCCTCGCCGAGGGTTTCCGGGTTGGCCGAGGTATCGATGATCTTGAGCTCGGTGCCGCTGCTCACGGCGGAGAAAGCGGTTTGGACAAGGACCTCGCCCGGCCTCAGCTCGGGTTCCGGGATGTCGAGCACGACGGGCTTTCCTTCGATGGCAAAGATTCGTTTCATGGGAGGGGAGGGGACGCGTGGGGTCGCAAGAGGATGACGGTTCGAGTCGCGGGTTGGGCTACGGGAACATCGGCGTCGCGCGGCGGACGCGGTTGCGCCTCCTCCCTCGCACAGACTGCATGGCCCGGTCACGAACAAAACACGGCCCGCGCTGGGCCTTTCTGGACCCGAGTTGGCGGGCCTTCCCGACGAATGAGCCGCCGGACGCATTCTGCGCTTGCCTAACCGGGGGGGCGCGGGGCCGAATGAGGTGTTTGTCAGGTTGCCAGAACGGCTCCGGTGAGTTCGTTCTGGAGCTCTTTACCGCTTTCGCTTTTTTCTCCCCCACCATGTCCAACGACACCCCCTCGTCCGCCTCCGGTCGTGAGTTCACCGCAGCCTTCCTCCTGCTGCGCCTGTTCCTTGGGCTCCGCGCCTTGCTCGCGGGCATCGAGAAATTCGAATCGGGCGGCAATTACTCGTTCGAGATCTACTACCGCAACATGGCGCGCATGGCGAACGGCATCACCTCGGCGTCGTTCCTGCCCCTGTGGGCGACGAAGACCTTCGCGTTCTTCCTCGGCTACGTGCTGATCGCGATCGGTCTGGCGGTGCTGCTGGGGGTGCGGACCCGCTGCGCGCTCACCCTGCTCGGGCTCACATGGGTGGGGCTGGGTTTCGGTCTCATGGCGGTGCAGGAGAATGAGGGCGTGGTCTGGATCGCGACCTATGTCGGCCTGACTGCGGGCGCCCTCGTACTGGTGCGTCACAACCGCTTCGCCCTCTGGACTGGTCGCTCGTAAACCCCTCCCGAAACCCGGCGATGAATCCATCGACTCCGTCCGTCTTTCCCGCCGCCGCCGCCACCCGGCGCGAATTCCTCTCCTCCGGCGTCAAGCTCGGCGCCGCGCTGATCGCGACGCCTTACCTTGCCCGGGCCTCGGCTCCCGCCGGCGCGGGCGGTTCGCGCACCATCAACATCGGTCTCATCGGTTGCGGCGAGCAGGGTCGCGTGCTGCTCAATGCCGCGCTCAAGATCCCGGACATCCGGTTCCGCGCGGTCTGCGACATCTGGGAGTATAACCGCACCTACGGTGAGCGCCTGCTCAAGAAGTTCGGCCATGATGTCCGCGCCTTTGAAGATTACCGGGAAATGCTGTCTGCGGTCCCGGACATCGACGCAGTCATCGTGGCGACCCCGGACTGGCTGCACGCCGAGCAGACGAATGCCGCCCTCAAGGCGGGGAAGCATGTTTATTGCGAAAAGCTAATGTCCAACACCATCGAGGGTGCCCGTTCGATGGTCGTGACGGCCCGCGAGGCGGGCAAGCTGCTTCAGGTGGGCCATCAGCGCCGAAGCAACCCGCGTTACATCTATGTGCGCGATCGGATCCTGCGTGAGAAGCGCCTGCTCGGTCGCATCAACAACCTGAACGCCCAGTGGAACCGGTCCGTCAGCGCCGATCTTGGCTGGCCGGAGCGCTTCAAGATCCCGGAGGCCAAGCTGAACGCGTTTGGCTACGCGAACATGCACGAGTTCCGGAACTGGCGCTGGTTCAAGAAGTACGCCGGGGGCCCGATCTCGGATCTCGGCGCGCACCAGATCGACATCTTCAACTGGATGCTCGGCGTGAATCCGAGTTCCGTGATGGCGGGTGGCGGCGTGGACTTCTACAAGACGCACGAGTGGTACGACAACGTGATGGCCATCTATGAGTTCCCGACCAGCGAGGGGATGGTGCGCGCGTTCTACCAGGTGCTGACGACCACCAGCGCGGGCGGCGGGTACCATGAGTACTTCATGGGGACCGAAGCGGCCCTGAAGATGTCGGAGAACCCGAAGTACACCAAACTCTACCGCGAGGCGCAGGCCCCGGATTGGGAGGTTCATGTGGCGTCAGGCTTGATCAAGAAGCCGGGCTACGGTGAGGAGGGCGCGGCGGCACCGTCCAAGCCGTGGGAGAAGGAGGTGAAGCCCAAGTTCGCGACGGCCGCGCCGCGCACTTCCGTCGTGGATGTCCGCGAAACGGCCGCTCTCTCCGCCTGGGACATCCCGGTGACGCTCGACAAGGCGATTCACCAGCCGCACCTCGAAAACTTCTTCGGGGCGATCCGCGACGGCACGCCGCTCAGCTGTCCGGGGGAACAGGCGTTTGCCTCCGCTGTCACCGTTCTGCGGGTCAACGAAGCCGTGGCGGCCCGCAAGGCCCTGACCTTCCAGCCCTCCGACTTCGTCGCCTGAGTCCCGCGCCTGCCGTTCGCTACCCCCTCCCTAATTCGCTACCTTTTCCTGCTCCCATGATCCTCCGTTCCGCCCTCTTGGTCATCGCCGTTGCCGCCGCCCTGCCGCTGTCCGCGCAGGACCGGGTTCCGCTCGCGCTCGAATTGCCGAAGCCGCTCTTCGTGGGCACGCCCCGGCCGATCTCGTTGCCCAACCTGGAGAAGCCGCGTCAGGGCCCCCGCCCGGCGCTGCTCGTTCCGGCGGGAACGGTGCTCCTGTCCAAGGACAAGGCGGTCACGGCCTCGGATTCGCTGCCGGTGATCGGCGATCTCAGCTTCGTCACGGACGGAGAGAAGAGCGGTGCGGATGGCTCGTTCGTCGAGTTCGGCCCGGGCGTCCAGTGGGTCCAGATCGACCTCGGCGCGTCCGCGAAGCTGGCTGCGGTGCTCGTTTGGCACTTCCATGCTCAGGCGCGGGTGTACCATGACGTCGTGGTGCAGGTTTCGGACGATCCGGAGTTCAAGTCGGGGGTCACCACGATCTTCAACAACGACATCGACAACTCGGCGGGGCTGGGGGTGGGGAAGGACCCTGCCTACATTGAGACCAATGAAGGCCGGTTGATCGACGCCAATGGGGCGAAGGGCCGCTATGTTCGGCTGTCCTCGGCGGGCAACACCACCGACGAACTCAACCACTACGTGGAGGTCGAGGTCTTCGGCCAGCCCTGAGCCTCGGTCGCATCGGTTCGTTCACCCTTTGCCGCCAACCCTCCGGTTGGCGGCTTTTTCTTGGCCGGAGTTCGGGGGACCATGGCCATCAATCGTCTGTGAAAATGCGCCTTGATGACGATGCCCCGGCCCCTCAACCTCCCGCGTCTTGGTTACACCCTCACCCCGAGGCAGTCCGCCTTCGGCCGCCGCGTATTTTCCTTCCGGGGAGTGCGGGCTGGTCGAGTCGGTTCCGCTGCGGGATTACCCACACGAAAGCGAAAGCAGCACCTAGTCCTACGTAATGAGCTCAAACGACACTACAAGCGGGGCGATCGCCCCCAATGCCAACCGGCTCCTGTGGGCCGGGTTCATGGCGATTCTGGCCGCTGGCGTTGGCTTTGCCATCCGCGGCGGGATCTTCGATAACTGGGGATCGGAATTCGGCTTCACCGGCGCACAGTTGGGCGCGATCGGCGGCGCGGGTTTCTCCGGATTCTGCTTCGGCATCATCATCGGCGGCGTCATCTGCGACAAAGTCGGCTACGGTCGCCTCGTGGTGCTGGCGTTCGTCCTCCACGTCCTTTCGGCGATCGTTACGTTCACCGCCTCGGGCTCGGGTGCCTACAACAGCCTCTACTGGGGCATGTTCATCTTCGCGTACGCGAACGGCACGCTCGAGGCTGTCTCCAACCCGCTGGTCGCCACGCTCTTCCCGGCCAAGCGCACGCACTATCTCAACATCCTCCACGCCAGCTGGCCCGCCGGCATGGTCCTCGGCGGCATCTGCGGCTGGGTGCTCGACGATCGCCTGCAGGTTCCGTGGAAGTGGCAGCTGTCGCTGTACCTGATCCCCACCGTGATTTACGGGCTGATGTTCCTCGGCCAGCACATGCCGAAGTCCGAGGCCTCCGCGAAGGGGCTCAAGCTCGGCGAAATGCTCAAGGACGTCGGCATGGCCGGCGCAGCCGTCATCGGCCTCTTCATCTGGCTTTTCTCCAAGGATGCGCTCGGGCCCATGCTCGGCGGTCTCACTGGCGCCGCGTTCTTCACCAGCGCCTCCTGGAGCTGGGTCGCGATCGCCCTCGGCGCCGGCACCTTCCTCGTGTTCTCCGGCCTGAGCGGCTGGGCGCTCGGTTCGGGCCTCCTCTTCATCCTGTTCATCACCCACGCCCTGCTCGGCGCCGTCGAACTCGGCACCGACGGCTGGATCCAGAACATCACCGGCAACATCCTGAGCTCCGAACAGGGCAAGATCCTCTTCGTGTTCACGTCCATGACGATGTTCGCGCTGCGGTTCTGCGCCGACTTCATCGAGCGCGAGCTGGGCCTCTCGCCCGTCGGTCTCCTGCTGCTCTGCGCCATCCTCGCCTGCGTCGGCCTGAATCTCACCGCCGGCATCTCGACCTTCGCCGGCGCGCTCGTGGCCCTCACGATCTACGGCATCGGCAAGACGTTCTTCTGGCCGACGATGCTCGCGGTCGCCTCCGACCGCTTCCCGCGCACGGGCGCCGTCGCCATCTCGATCATGGGCGGCATCGGCATGATGTCCGCCGGTCTCCTCGGCTCGCCCGGCCTCGGCTATGCGAAGGACCGCTTTGCGGGCGAGGAACTCAAGAAGGCCGACCCGGCCCTCTACTCCGAGTACAAGGCCGCCACGCCCAGCAAGTTCCTCGTCTTCTCCGACGCCTTCGGCCTCGACGGCAAGAAGCTCGGCGACGTCAAGGCGGCGGTGACCGCCGGCAAGGCCACCGAACAGCAGAAGAAGGTCCAAGAGGCGGACATGCGCGGCGACCGCCGCACGCTGGTCGCTGACTCGTTCATCCCGGCCATCATGGCCGTGATCTACCTGCTGCTCGTGCTCTACTTCAAGGCAAAGGGCGGTTACAAGCCGGTCCAGATCTAGCTTCGTCGCGCGCGCTCCGCCGGGCACCGGCCCGGCGAGTCGTTCGTGGCTTCCCCTTGGCCGCCCTCTCTCCGGGGGCGGCCTTTTTGCGCCCCGCAATTGCCCTTGCCGCCCCGGCGCAGGGTGGGGTTAGCTCCGAGTCATCATGCTCTTGGATTCGCGCTTTGAAACCCTCGCCGCGGGCCTGACCGGTTTCTCCACCTCGCTCGCCAAGGGCGAGCGGGTCCTCATCGATGCCTTCGACGTGCCCGATGCGATGGTCGTTGCGCTCGTCCGGGCCGCGCGCGCCCGCGGCGCTCTGCCCTACGTCCAGATCCACCGGGCCCGCATCACCCGCGAGTTGATGCTGGAGGCCACCGAGGCCCAGTACACCCCGCACGCGAACGTCGAACTGATGCGCATGGAGTCGATGGACGCCTACATCGCGTTGCGCGGGTCGGAGAACATCTTCGAGTCATCCGACGTGCCCTCCGAGAAGGTCCGCGTCGTCGCCAAGGCAATGAAGCCCGTGCTCGACCGCCGCGTGAACGAGACCAAGTGGGTGGTGCTCCGCTGGCCGACGCCCGGAATGGCGCAGCAGGCCGGAATGAGCACCGAGGCCTTTGAGGACTTCTATTTCCGCGTCTGCACGCTCGACTACGGCCGCATGGCGCCGGGCATGAAGGCGCTGAAGGCCCTGATGGACAAGACCGACCAAGTGTGGATCAAGGGCCCGGGTACCGACCTGCGCTTCTCGATCCGCGGCATCGGCTCGCGCGAATGCGGCGGCCAGCGCAACATCCCCGACGGCGAGGTCTTCTCCTGCCCGGTGAAGGATTCGGTCGAGGGCGTGATCCAGTACAACGCGCCGACCGTCTACCTCGGCACCTCCTTCGACAACATTCGCCTCGTCTTCAAGAAGGGCCGCATCGTCGAGGCCACGTCGTCGAACACCAAGCGGCTGAACGAGATCCTCGACAGCGACGAGGGCGCGCGGTTCATCGGCGAGTTCGCGATCGGCTTCAACCCGCACATCCTCCAACCGATGCGCGACATCCTCTTCGATGAGAAGATCGCCGGTTCCTTCCACTTCACCCCGGGTCAGGCCTACGAGGGCGTGGGCAACGGCAACAAGTCGCAGGTGCACTGGGACATGGTCTGCATCCAGCGGCCGGATTACGGCGGCGGCGAAATCTGGTTCGACGGGAAGCTCATCCGCAAGGACGGGCTCTTTGTGCCGAAGGCGCTGCACAAGCTCAACCCCGACTATCTCCTTGGCCGCTGAGGGCGGCCGTCGCGGAGTCTGCACCGGCATGGCTGCCCCGGAACCGCCGCTGACCCCCGCGGACCCGGCGTTCCGGGCCTGGCTGCAGCGGTTCCCGAAGACCGAGACGCACCTGCACATCGAAGGTGCGGTCCCGTACGGGTTGCTCCATGCATGGCGCCCGGACGAATTTCCGCCGGATCCGGATTTTCAGCGTCCGGATCACCGGTTCGCTTCCTTCGCTGACTTTGATCGGGTGCTGCTGCGGCATGCCCTCGCGTGGGTGACGAGCGTGGAACGGTACCACGAGGCGGCGCGGGCGATCTTCGCGGCGCGCTTCGCTGAATCCGTCCGCTATGTGGAGACCAGCTTTCACCTCGGGATGTGTCTGGCGTTGGGCGTGCTAGGAAAGGAGATCATCGAGGCCATCCGCACCGCCGCGCCGGCCGGCATGGAGGTGCGGGTCTTTGCCGGGATGCTGCGGACCGACTACGCCGGTCCCCTTCGGGCGGTCATTGACGACCTGGAGAACTGGGAGAGCCTCGCGGGGGTTGACCTGCACGGAGACGAGTCGGTTCCGACTCAGCCGTGGACGGCGCCGGTGTGGCGGAGGCTGCGGGAGGCGGGAAAGGTGACGAAGGCGCACGCCGGCGAGTGCGACGGGGCCGCCCGTGTGCGCGAGGCGATCGAGGAACTCGGCGTCACGCGGGTGGAGCACGGCGTGCGCGCGATTGAGGACCCGGCCGTGGTGGCGCTGGCCCGCGATCGCGGGGTGACCTTCGACGTCTGCCCGATCAGCAACCTCCGCCTCCGCGTCGTGCCGAGTTGGCGGGAGCACCCGCTTCCGGCGCTGCTGCGGGCCGGGGTCCGCTGCACGGTCAGCACCGACGATCCCCTCGTTTTCGGCAACGCCCTCGCGGATGAGTACGAAGGCCTGTTTCGCGAGGCGCGCGTCGCGCCCGCGGACCTTGTCCGCTGCCTCCGCGCCGGCTGGGAGGTGGCGCTGATTCCGGAGGCGGAGCGGCGCCGCCGACTTGCCGACCTTGACCATGCGGCCGCTTCGGTTCCCCCTCCCCGGTGGGGGGATTCCGCTTCGGAAATCCGCCCGCGATGACTCCGGCCGATCCCGTGAACGCTTCGCTTTCCTCACGCCTCGCGCCGCCGCGGCTGATTCGGTGGCTGGCGACGGTTGGGCTGGTCATCCTGGGCATCACCACGGCGTTCCGGGTGTTGGCGCTCGGCACCTTCTTTCGGCCTGAGGATTCGGCGGAGGCGATCGCGAGGATCCTGGTCCTCGGGCTCCGCTATGACCTCCGGTTGGTGGCTCTGCTGCTCCTGCCGGCCCTGGTGATCGGCAGCATTCGGGCCCTTCAGCCCTTCGCCAGCCGCACCGCGGCGCGGGCGTGGCTCGTCGCCGCCGCGCTGGCGGTGGCGACCGTCGCGATGGTCCAGATCATCGATGCGTTTCACCTTCGGTACCTCCAGCAGCGGCTGAACGCGAGTGTGCTCGGCTTCCTGACGGATGCGGGGATTTCCGCCGAGATGGCTTGGCAGAGTTACCCGATCGTCCGGGTGACTCTGGCATGGCTGGTCGGTTCGGCGGCCCTGGCGTGGCTGCTGGTCTGGCGGCATCGCGTGGCTGCCCGGTCGCCCGATGCGGCAACGCGGCGTGCGCGCTGGACCTGGGGCGTCGGTGCGGGCGTCTGCGGCGTCGTCGCGATCTACGGCCGCGTCAGTCAGTACCCGCTCCGGTGGAGCGATGCCTTCGACCTGCGCGACCACCTTCACGCCCACCTCGCGCTCAGCCCGGTGGAGTCGTTCGTGAGTTCGCTGGATTTCCGCGGCTCGGGCTACGACGAAGCGGTCGTGCGCTCCCACGCCCCCCGGATGGCGGCGTACCTCGGAGTACCGGGCGTGACGGCGCAGGGCCCAGACTTTTTGCGCCGCTTTGGACCGGGGATCGCGGGCGCGACCCCGGCCGGCCCCGTCCGGCGCGCCCCGCGAAACGTGATCCTCGTGATCTGCGAGTCGTTCAGCGGCTACAAGAGCTCCGTCTGGGGCAACCCGATCGATACCACCCCGTACTTCGCGCAGCTGTGCCGGGAAGGCGTGCTCTTCGACGACTGCTACACGCCGCATTTCGGCACGGCCCGCGGCATCTGGGCCCTGCTCACCGGGATCCCGGATGTTGAAATGACCAAGACCGCGACCCGCAATCCGGCGCTGGTGGATCAGCACGTCATCCTGAACGACTTCACCGCGGCGGAGAAGTTGTACTTCCTCGGCGGCAGCGCGAGTTGGGCGAACGTGCGCGGGCTGCTGGCGAACAACGTGCGCGGCCTCCGCATCTACGAGGAGGACGCCTTCCGCTCGCCCCGCGTCGACGTCTGGGGCATCAGCGACACGTCGCTATTCCTTGAGGCGAACGCGATCCTTGCCCGCGAGGAGAAGCCCTTCTTCGCAGTCATCCAGACGGCGGGCAACCACCGCCCCTACACCATTCCGGCCGAGGACCGCGGGGCCTTTACGGTGATCGAGGCGACCCCGGCGGAGCTGGCGGCGGCGGGGTTCGAGTCGAATGAGGAACTGAACGCCTTCCGCTACACGGATTTCTCCTTCCGCGCGTTCATCGAAGCGGCGCGGAAGGAACGTTACTTCGCGGACACCCTGTTCGTGTTTATCGGCGACCACGGCATCGGCGGGAACGCCGGAAACCGGTTTCCGCGCGCGTGGACCGAGCAGGGCCTGACGGCGTTCCACACACCGCTGCTGTTCTACGCTCCGGGCATCCTTGAACCCCGGCGCATCTCGACGGTGGCCTCGATGGTCGACGTCCTTCCGACGATTGCCGGGATCGCCGGCATCCCCTACCGCAACGGCAGCCTTGGCCGGGATTTGCTGCGGCAGGAACAAATCGACGGCGGGGCGAGCAATGTCGCATTCATCATCGACCATCACAACCAGACCGTGGGGGTGCGCCGCGGAGGGTGGTATGCGACGCGCCGGTTTGCGGGTGGCGCGGCGCGGCACGACTGGGCGGACTGGCGGCATCCGGCGCCGTCCCTCTCCCCGGCGCCGGCATCCGCGCTCGCGGAGGAGAACGAAACGTGGATCGACGCCCTTCACCAGACCTCGCGCTACCTGCTCTTCCACAATCGCAAGCCCGCCCGCGGCGATGCGCCGGCGGGGTCGCCCCGCTGAGCGGGCGGAGTTCGCTTGCCGGGCGGTTTCCGCAACCGCCGAACCGCTAGGCGATGAGCCGGCGGTCGAGGTTTCGGTAGTGGATCGCCTCCAGCAGGTGCGGCTCCTCGATCGATTCCGCGCCGGCGAGGTCGGCGATGGTGCGGGCCACCTTGAGGATGCGGTCATGGGCCCGCGCAGAGAGCTGGAGTTGGTTCATGGCGGACTCGAGCAGGAGGGCCAGCGGGCCGGGGAGACGGCAGTGAGTGCGGATCTGGGTCGGGGTCATGCGGGCGTTCGTGGTACAGACGGAACCGCGAAACCGCTCGCGCTGGCGGGCCCGGGCGGCCTCGGTGCGCGTCCGCAGCACCGCTGATGGTTCCCCCTCGTCGGCGGCGCGCAGTTCGGTCACGGACAGGGCCGGAGCCTCCACGTGGAGGTCGATGCGATCGAGCAAGGGGCCGCTGATGCGGCTCCGGTAGCGCTGGATCTGCGTCGGGCTGCAGCGGCATTCGCGGGTGCGGTCGCCGAGGTGACCGCACGGGCACGGGTTCATGGCGGCGACCAGCAGGAACGAGCACGGCAGCGTCAGCTTGCCGGCGCTGCGCGAGATCGTGACCACGGCGTCCTCCAGCGGCTGGCGCAGCACTTCCAAGGCGGACCGCTTGAACTCCGGCAGCTCATCGAGGAAGAGCACCCCGTGGTGGGCGAGCGAGACCTCCCCGGGTGACGGCACCGCGCCGCCGCCGAGCAGGGCGACGTCGGAGACCGTGTGGTGGGGCGAACGGACCGGGCGACGACCGAAGCCGCCGAGACTCCCCGGTACGCCCGCGACGGACTGGATTCCGAGAATCTCGAGGGCCTCGTCGCGGCTCGGAGCCGGCATGATCCCCGGGAGCCGCTTCGCGATCATGGATTTCCCGGATCCGGGCGGCCCGATCAGCAGCAGGTTGTGGTTGCCGGCCACCGCGACCTCGGCGGCCCGGCGGACCACCCGCTGTCCCTTCACCTCCGAGAAGTCCGCGGCGTCCGGAGCCGGGTGACGCTCGAGGGCGGCGAGCGCGGTGGCGGGGGTCACGACCTGCGGCGCGATCTCACCCGTCAGGAGACGGAAAGCATGGTCCAACGAAGACACCGCGACCACCTCCACCTGTTCGACCAAGGCGGCCTCAAGGGCGGACGCCGGAGGCAGCAGCACCCGCCGCTTGCCGAGTTCCCGGGCGAGGCGGGCCATCGCCAGCGCGCCCCGGACCGGGCGAGTGGCTCCGGAGAGGCTCAGCTCGCCCGCGATCAGCGCCTCGTCCAAGCACGGGCTTTCCAACTGGCCCGAGGCCACCAGCAGCCCGAGGGCGACCGGCAGATCGAAGCCCGAGCCCTCCTTGCGCAGTTCGCCCGGGGCGAGATTCACCGTGGTGCGGGACCAAGGAGTCTTGAAGCCGCTGTTCTGGATCGCGGACCATACCCGGTCCTTCGCCTCCTTCACGCTCGCGTCTGGCAAGCCGACCATCAGCAACCCCGGCGTCCCGGCTTCCCCGGTGTTGACTTCGACGTGAACGGCTTCCGCAGTAATGCCCTGCAACGCAGCCGAGGTGAGTATCGCCAGCATGGTTCCCGCCCGGATCGATCGGGCGAAGGCCACGGTGCATAAAAATTAAACTCTTGCAATAAATAACGCTTCCGACTTGCATTGGTCGGTCGCTCTATCGTTGTGCAACGCGTCGTCGGAATCACCGGGTGCATGGGCTGCGGGAAATCGTCCGTGGCGAAGCTGTTGGAGCAGAGAGGCTACCGCCGTCTCGACTCCGATGAGATTGTGCGCTCGGATCTTCTCTGTCGACCGGCGGTGATGGCGGAGTTGCGGAGGCGGTTCGGGGATGGGGTCATCACGGCGGAGGGTCGGGTGGATCGGGGGCGGTTGGCGGCGCGGGTCTTTGCCGATGAGGCGGAACGCCAGAGCCTGGAGGACCTGGTGCATCCGCTGCTGTACGCGGTTTGGCGCGCCCGGTTGGACGCGGAACCCTCGGTGCACTGGGTGTTTGAGGTGCCGTTGCTCTTCGAGAAGGGTTTGGAGAATTGGTTTGATTTCATCGTCTGCGTCACCACTACTCCCGCCCAGCAGTACGCCCGTCTCGAAGCGCGTGGAATCACGCGAGAGCAGGCCGAGGCTCGTATTTCCAAGCAGTTGCCTCTGGCGCGCAAAACCGAGTGGTCCGACTATGTCATCGGCAATGAGGGTTCGCCGGAGTTTCTGGCCCGGCAGGTCGACCTGCTGGTGGAGCGACTCGAGGCTGAAGGTTCCCTGCGGCGCCGGTGAGGCGCCTGATTCCGTTTTGTTTTTCTTTCCCCATGGAGAAGTCTTCCAAGAGCAGTTCTGGAGCAACGGGTCGCGCCAAGAAGGCCGCCGCCCGGCCGAGGACGCGGAGCACCGCGTCCCGTGGCCGCACGCGCGCCGCCAAGGCGTCCGTTTCACCGGAGGAGGCGGTGCGCCCGGCGGAGTCGGCGGCGGTTTCCGCGCCCCCGGCGCCCGAGTTGTTCCCGGCGTCGGAGTTCGCTCGGGCTCCGGCGCGCGAGGCGGCCCCGGCCCCGGAACCCAGGGTCGAGCGTCCAGCCCCGGCACCGGTGGAATCTTTCGCCCCCCGTCCTGAGTCGGCCCCTCCGCCGACGGTCGCGGCCCCGGCCCCGACACCGGATGCGGTGGCCCCGGCGGAGCCCGTGGCCGACCGCTCAGAGGAAGCGCGCGTCTTCGTGCCCAGCGCGGGTACGGGTGAGACGGCGCCCGCGCCGGAATCGGCTCCGGGCGGCGACGCCGGGGGTGGGCGTCCCGGTTTTGCGCCGCGGGAATTCCGCGGCCGGGATTACTGGAAGCAGCTGAAGAAGGACAAACGGAACCGCCAAGGGAAGCCGTGGCATCCGGGTGGTCCGGAAGGGGGAGGCGGGGGCGGTGGAGGAGGGGGAGGGCGTGGGCCGCAGCACCCCCCGCAGCCGCCGCCGCCGTCGCTGGCGCCGCGGTCGGGCGATTTGCCGGACCCGGCACGCTTCGCGGATCTCGCGGCGCTGGATGCCTTGGCGATTTCGCTGGCGGCGGGCGCGGGAGAGACCCTGCGATTGGACGAATTGACGGCGTTGCCCGTGGCCGATCTTGCGGCCGTCGCGCGCCGGATCGGGTGTGCCGTCGAGGGACAACTCCCCAAGCGGCACCTCATCGCCGAAGTGTTGAAGCGCGCCGCCGGCGGCGGGCACCCGCTCCGCGACCGCGGCTGGCTTGACGTGACCGATCGCGGGCACGGTTTCATTGTTCACGACCACTGCAGCTACCGGCTCTACCCGGAGGACGCCTACGTGCCGGAGTCCCTGATCCGCCGCTACAGCCTCAAGCGCGGTCACGAAATGGAGGTCCTGCTGCAACCGCCGGTGGGCGACGAACGGTGCCCGTCCGTGGTGCGGGTGGAGACGGTGATGGGGGGCGCGCCGGAGCAGGCGAGCCTCGTGACGCCCTTTGAGGAGTTGGTGCCTTACTACCCGCTCAACCGCATCCTGCTCGAAGCGCCGGAGGTGCAGAAGGACATCTCGATGCGGGCGGTGGATTTGCTGACGCCGATCGGCTTTGGCCAGCGCGGCCTGATCGTGGCGCCCCCGCGGACCGGCAAGACCGTGCTCCTGCAGAACATCGCCAATTCCGTCTCGGCGAACTTCCCGGAGACCAAACTCATCCTCCTCCTCATCGACGAACGCCCGGAGGAAGTGACCGACTTCCGGCGGCACACGAAGGGGGAGGTGGTGTCGTCGACCTTTGACGAGTCCCCGGAGAGCCACATCCACTGTGCCGAGATGGTGGGCGAAAAGGCCCGCCGCCTCGTGGAACGCGGTGAGCACGTCGTCATCCTGCTCGATTCCATCACCCGCCTCGCCCGCGCCTACAACGCGCTCGCCTCGAACTCCGGCAAGATCATGTCCGGCGGCATGGAGGCCACCGCGCTCCAGCGGCCGAAGCGCTTCTTTGGCGCGGCCCGCAACATCGAAGGAGGCGGCAGCCTGACGATCCTCGCGAGCGCGCTGATCGACACCGGCAGTCGGATGGACGAGATCATCTTCGAGGAGTTCAAGGGCACCGGCAACATGGAGCTGCACCTTGACCGGGGCCTCTCGGACAAGCGCATCTTTCCCGCCATCAACATGCTCCGCTCCGGCACCCGCAAGGAGGAGCTCATCTATCACCCGGATGAACTGCAGCGGGTCTATGGGCTCAGGCGGACCATGCAGGGCATCGGCCCCATCGAGTCGATGGAGATGCTCATCCAGCGACTGCGCAAAACCAAGTCGAACGCGGAGTTCCTCATGAGTCTGGCCCGCTAGGCCGCGGACCGGAAGACCCGAGCCGACGAGGATCCTGAGCGCATGACCGAGGCGGACGAAGGGATTCTGGCGGCGCTGCTGGCGCGCGGGTGGCGACCCGCCGGCGGAGCGGCAGCGGTGCGGGCGGCGGCCGAGCGGTCGGGCCGCGCGCCACCGACGGAGCCCGCGCGCGGGCTCCGTGCGGGTGCCCTCGCTGCGTGGATCGACGGGGGTGACCTGGACCCGTGGTGGGCGGCGGAGGCCCTCGCGGCGCACTTCGGCCTGCGGGCGATCACCCGGGGAGCGGAGGTGCCCGCCGAAGCCCTTGCCGTAGTCGCGGCCCTGCCCGTTCCGGTCCGACTCCTGCTTGCGGAGGCGGGCATGCTTCCCCTGCGTCGTTTCCCGGCAGCGGTCGAACTCGCCGTCGAAAACCCACTCGACGAAGCCGCGCTGGCTGGGGTGGCTCAGCGGTTGGCGGTGCCCGTGGTGCCGACGGTCGCCCCGCGGTCGTGGATCGTGGAGGCGTGGGACGGGGTCGACGGGACCGGCGCGGTGCTCCGGGAGGTGGGGAACACCCGCGGAATTGCGTCGCCCGCGAACCCTGCCGACGCGTTGTCCGGGCTTGAGTTTCAGACCCTCGAGGAACGGGCGGAGTGGCGGAACCGCCCGGCCCGGGTCCCGCCAGAGACCTCCGTTAACCTCCCCTCGGCTGTGTCGATAGGGGACGTGGTGGATACCCTATTCGCAGACGCCATCGTTTCGCGCGCATCGGACATCCATCTGGAACCCGGCGAGACGCGCCTTCGGGTGCGGCATCGGGTCGATGGAGTCTTGCGGGAGGCGGGGGAAGTGGGTGCGGCCCACGCGGCGGCGGTGCTCGCCCGGACCAAGCTGCTGGCGGGACTTTCGATTGTGGAACGACGGCTTCCTCAAGACGGACGGTTTCGCTGGATGTCCCGGCGCGGCCCGCGAAACGTCCGGGTGTCGTCGGTCCCCACGGTCCGGGGTGAGAGCATCGTGATCCGGATCCTCGAGGGCGACGGCGAGGCCGGAGAGGCCGGCGGCACGCTGGCCGGCATCCTCGGCGCCAGAACGCGGGAAGGCTGGGAACGCCTCATCCGATCGAGCGACGGACTCCTGCTGATCACCGGTCCAACCGGGAGCGGAAAGTCCTCGACCCTCCACGCGTCGCTTCGCCAGCTGGCGGAGGCGGGGCGCAAGGTGATCACGATCGAGGACCCGGTGGAGCGCGAACTGCCGCGGGTGGTCCAGGTCGGCATCCGCCCGGAACTCGGCCTCGGTTTCCCGGAGGCGCTGCGGGCCGTGCTGCGACAGTCGCCCGAGGTCATCGCCGTGGGAGAAGTCCGGGATCGCGAGACGGCGCGCAGCTGCCTGAACGCCTCGCTGACCGGGCATCTCGTCTTCTCCACCCTTCACACCTCCGACGCGATCGGAGCGATTGTCCGCCTGCGTGACCTCGGCGTCAGCGGCCCCCTGCTGGCCACGGCGCTCCGGGGTGTCCTCGCGCAACGACTGGTCCGCCGGACCTGCCGCAGCTGCGCCCGTCCGGCACCTGCGCCGGTGCGACCCGCCCCCTGCCGGGCGTGCCGCGGAACGGGCTTCTCCGGGCGTCTCGCCGTGGTGGAGCTGCTCGTGGTCAAGGACGCACTGCGGAGCCTGATCCGCCGCGGGGCCGACGCCGACACCCTGCGCACCGCGGCCCGCCAGGCGGGAATGCGGACCCTTGGCGAGGACGGCGCGTCCCGGGTGGACGACGGAGGCACGACTGCAGGAGAGATTTGGCGCGTGCTCGGATCTGCGATAGGCTGATTTTTAACCAACCGATTTCCTATGAACTGCCAAATGAACGACCTGCTCGAGCTGGTCGTCGATCAGAACGCATCCGACCTCCACTGCCAGGTCGGACAGCCGCCCACGCTCCGGATCAGCGGTTCCATGGTGCCGATCGAAGGTCCGAACCTCACGCCGGAGGACACGGAGAAGCTCGTGCTGTCGATCAGCCCGGACTCGCACGTGCAGAACCTCAAGCTGAACGGCGGTGCAGACTTCGGTTTCGCGTACCTGGATCGCGCCCGCTTCCGCGTCTCGATCCTGAAGTCCAAGGGCAACTTCGGCCTCGTGCTGCGGCAGATCCCGAACCGCATGTTCGGTCTGCGCGACATCGGTCTCCCGGACCGCGTGCGTGAACTCCTCTACCGTCCGCGCGGACTGATCCTGGTCACGGGTCCCACCGGCTCCGGCAAGTCCACCACGCTGGCCTCGATGGTGAACTACATCAACGAGAACCGCGACGGGCACATCATCACGATCGAGGACCCGATCGAGTATTACCACTCCCACAAGCAGTGCGTGGTCACGCAGCGCGAGATTGGTGTCGACGTGCCCTCGTTCTCCGAGGCGATCCGGCGCGCGCTCCGGCAGGATCCCGACGTCATCCTCGTCGGTGAAATGCGCGACCTCGAGACGATCGAGGCGGCGATCAGCGCGGCCGAGACGGGGCACCTTGTCTTCGGCACGCTGCACACGAACAGCGCGGCCCGGACGGTGGACCGGATCGTGGACGCGTTCCCCGCGAACATGAAGGACATGGTGCGGACCCAGTTGGCGACGTCCTTGGTGGCGGTGATCTCCCAGGTGCTCTGCAAGAAGAAGGGCGGCGGGCGCATCGCCGGCTACGAGATCATGGTGAACACGACGTCGATCGCGTCCCTGATCCGCGACAACAAGACCTTCCGCATCACCTCGGACATTCAGACCGGGGCGAGCCTGGGCATGATCACGATGGACACGCACCTGATGAGCCTCGTGAACCGCGAGTTGGTCACGCCGGACGAGGCCATGGAGAAGGCGCAGGACTCGATCGTCATGTGCGAGAAGCTGCAGCAACTCGGACATACCCTGCGGACGCTCTAGCGTCCCGACCGATGGAGCCGGCCCCGCTCGCGCCGTCGCCCTCCGCGGCGTGGCTGGATCGGCTCCTCGGAGGGGCGGTGGCGGAGGGGGTGGTTGACCTGCACTTGGAGCCCGATCGCGCCGGCCTCTGGGTGCGCCGGCGCGGGGCGGGTGGCTGGGAGGAGGAGCGGGTGCCGGCGACGATCGCCGGTCCCGAACTGGTGGCGCGCATCAAGGTGCTCGCGCACCTCGATCCCAACGAACGGAGGCTCCCGCTCGACGGTCGCCTGCGGTGGAGCGGCGGGACGCAGACCGCCGACTTCCGGGTCGCCACGCTTCCGGCCCTCCATGGCGAAGTGGTGGCGCTGCGAGTGCTGCAACGGAGTGCGGTGCCGCCGGCCTTGTCCTCGCTCGGCCTGAGTTCCGCCGCAGAGGAGCGTCTCCGGTCGTGGTTGGCGCAGGGACGCGGGTTGGTCGCGATCGCCGGGCCCACCGGCGCGGGGAAAACCACCACCGCCTACGCCGCGCTCGGGTGCGTCGACGCCACGCAGCGCAAGATCATGACCGTCGAGGACCCGGTCGAATTCCAGCGCGACGGTTTCGTCCAGATCGCCGTGGACGCCGAGCAGGGCCTGACCTTTGCCGATGCGCTGCGGTCGTTGCTGCGGCAGGATCCGGACCTCATCTTCGTCGGCGAGGTGCGGGACGCCGCGACTGCGGCGGTGGCGGTCCAAGCCGCCCTCACGGGTCACGGCGTGGTCGCGACCGTGCACGCGGCGTCGACCGAGGGAGCGATCATCCGACTCCTCGACCTCGGGGTGGAACCGTTCCTTCTCGCCGATGCGCTGGCCGGCGTGGTGGCCCAGCGCCTCGTCGCGCGCCTGTGCCCGGTCTGCCGCGTCCCCGCGCCGTGGCCGCGCGACCTCGGACCGTCGCCTGATGGCGTGGTTTCGGGTGCGGAGCGATCCGGCGCAATGACCCGGGGACCGGGGTGCGCCGCCTGTGCCGGTCGCGGCGTGGTGGGCCGCGTCGGCTTCTTCGAGGTGATTGCAGTCACGCGGGCGATCCGCGAGGCGATGGTGCGCGTCGACGGCCTCGAGGCGCTTCGCGAAGCGATGGCGGCCGAGGTGGCGGTCGAGCGCGGAGGCGGACTGCGAGCCCAGTTGCTGGAAGCGGCCTGCCGGGGCGAGATCGACGTGAACGACGCGTGCACGGGGATGGGCGACGCGGACGACGGCGGCTAGGCGCGGATGATGTCGACTACGCGCGGAGACGGAGGCGCCCGGGCGCGGCGCGAGAAGAGACCGGTCTCGCCGCGGTCGCGCGCCGTGCCGCCCCCGCAGGCGGCAATGGCCGACGTCTGAACGCGGCGGCCACCCTGCCCGGCGGCTGGCGGCCCGTTGGCCGAGGTGCGCCCTGACGGCGCGCCTGCGCGGCGGTGGTGACCGTGGGCGGCGCTGGGCGGACGGTCTGCGGCGGGTCGACACCGCTGGAAATCGCTTGGCCCGGACGTGGACCGGAAGCAGGCTCCGGCACAAGCGCAAGCCCATGGTCCGTCCTCTCGCTTTACCCCTTCGCGTCATGCCTGATCTGAAACCGTTTCCTCTGGTGGTCTGGTTCCTTGGGTTCGCCGGAGTCGCGTTCGGCGCGTCCGCTCCCGAGGCGGATCCCGCCATCGTGCGGAGGGAGTTCATCTATGAGACCGGACCCTACCCGCAGGTCCACGCCTCGACCCTGGCGGAGACGCCGTCCGGGCTCGTGGCGGCGTGGTTCGGTGGGACTCACGAGAAGCACCCCGACGTCGGAATCTGGTTTTCACGTCGCGAGTCCGACCGCTGGACAAGCTCCGTCGAAGTCGCCAATGGCGTCCAGCCTCCGGGCGCGAACGGCGATACGGTACGATATCCGTGCTGGAACCCGGTGCTGTTCCAACCCCGGAACGGTCCCCTGATGCTCTTCTACAAAGTGGGACCCTCGCCGCAGACGTGGTGGGGCATGGTGATCGAGTCGATGGATGGCGGGCGTTCATGGTCCGCGCCACGCCGGCTTCCGGATGGCGTGCTCGGGCCGATCAAGAACCGTCCGGTCCAACTCCCGAACGGCGACATCCTCGCGCCCACCAGCGTGGAAACCCCGGAGCAGCCAAGCCGGTGGTCCGTGGCGTTTGAACGGTCGCGGGATCTCGGACGGACGTGGGAACGGACGGGCCTGCTGAACGACGGCGTGGCGATCCAAGCCATCCAGCCCAGCGTGCTTTTCCTTGGCGGGCAAAACCTGTTGGCAATCGGACGCACCCGGCAGAACCGCATCTTCGAGGTGGCGTCGGCGGACGGTGGGGTGACGTGGGGTCCGGTGACCCTGGGGTCGCTGCCGAATCCGAATTCCGGGACCGATGCGCTCACGCTGCGCGACGGCCGCCACCTCATCGTCTACAACCACGTCCCCGGCGAGACGGGCAAGTGGGGTGGCCGACGCTCGCCCCTGAACGTGGCGATCTCCCGCGATGGCCGCCACTGGCAGGCGGCGGCGGTGCTGGAGAGCGGACCGGGCGAGTACAGTTACCCCGCCGTGATCCAGTCAGCGGATGGGCGCGTGCACCTTTCCTACACGTGGCAGCGACGGCGCATCCGGCACGTGGAACTCGATCCGGCGCAGCTCACCGGGACGGATTTCGTCGGCGGCGAGTGGCCGCGTTGACGGAGCGGCGTCGCCTCAGAACGCGCCGATGCGCGAGCACGCGACCTCGCGGCCCGCGGCGGCCCGGAGTTCCGGGAATGCGGCCTTGCAGGAGTCCACCGCATACGGGCAGCGCGGATGAAACGTGCAGCCGGAAGGCGGATTGATGGGGGACGGCGGATCGCCGGGCAGCACGATGCGCTGCCGCGTGCGCTCGACCTCGGGATCCGGCCGCGGGATCGCGCTCACCAGCGCCCGCGTGTAGGGATGCTGCGGTGCATCGATCACGCTTCGGGCGTCGCCGATTTCCACGATGCGGCCGAGGTACATCACCGCGACGCGATCGGAAATGTGCTTCACGACGGAGAGATCGTGCGCGATGAAGACCAACGACAGCCCCATGTCGCGAACCAGCTTGGCGAGCAGATTCAGGATCTGGGCCTGGATCGACACGTCGAGCGCCGACACGGGCTCGTCAGCGATGATGATTCTCGGGCGCAGCGCGAGGGCGCGGGCGATGGCGATGCGCTGCCGCTGGCCGCCGGAGAACTCATGCGGGTACTTCTGCATGAACCGCGGCGCCAGCCCCACGCGTTCCATCAACTCCGACACGTGCCGCGTCGCCTCGCCGCGGTCACAGACGCCGTGCGTCAGGAGCGGCTCCGCCAAGGTCGCGAACACGGTCATCCGCGGATTCAGCGAGGCGTACGGATCCTGAAAGACCATCTGCAGGTCCCGCCGCAGTTGCTTCAACTCGCCGGCCTCGCATTCGCCCAGGTTGCGACCGGAGAGCAGCACGGATCCACCGGTCGTCGGCAGCAGCTGCAGGATCGTGCGCGCCAGGGTGGACTTGCCGCAGCCCGACTCGCCGACCAAGCCGAGCACTTCGCCGCGCGCGAGCGACAGGGTCACGCCGTCCACGGCCTTCACGGTGCCGACCTGGCGCTTGAACAGGAAGCCCTGCCGGATCGGGAAGTGGGTCCGGACGTCGCGCAGTTCGAGGATCGGCTCGCTCATGAGGGCGGTGGAGGGGAGGGGATGCCGGGTGAGTCGGCCTATAACTCGCCGGCGGCGACGCGCAGGCAGGCCTGCGCATGGCCGGGGGAGACCTCGGCGAGTGCGGGGTCGCGCTGCGCGCAGCCGGGGACGGCGGCGGCGCAGCGGGCGGCGAAGGCGCAGCCGGCGATCGGCTTGGACAGGTCCGGGGGCATCCCGGGGATCGTGTACAACTCGCTTCCCTTCGGTTGCAGCGAGGGGATCGATTGCTGGAGGGCGCGCGTGTACGGATGCCGCGGCGTGCGGAACAGCGCGCGGGTCGACGCGGTTTCGACGATCCGGCCGGCGTACATCACCTGCACGCGGTCGCAGAGGCCCGAGACAACGCCGAGGTCATGGGTGATGAAGATCACCGCCATGCCATACTCCCGCTGCAGGCGCCGGATCAGGTCGAGGATCTGCGCCTGCACCGTGACGTCGAGGGCGGTCGTCGGCTCGTCGGCGATCAGCAATTCGGGACGGGTGATGAGCGCCATCGCGATCATCACCCGCTGCCGCATGCCCCCGGAGAATTCGTGCGGGTAGTAGTGGATGCGCTTGGCGGCGTCGTTGATGCCCACGGCCTCCAGCATCTCCCGCGCGCGGCGCAGCGCCTCCTTGCGGTCCGCCAGTCCGTGGATGAGCAGGGGCTCGATGAGCTGCTCGGAAATCCGCAGGTACGGATTGAGCGAGGTCATCGGGTCCTGGAAGATCATCGCGATCCGTTTGCCGCGAATGGCGCGGGCCTCGGCGGGCCGGCACCGGAGGAGGTCGGTGCCGTCGAAGATCGCCGCTCCGCTCTCAATCCGGCCGGGCGGGGTCGGGATCAGGCCCATGATCGAGTAGCAAGTGACGGACTTACCCGAGCCCGATTCCCCGACGATCCCGAGCGTCTCCCCGCGGTCCAGCGCGAAGCTCACTCCATCGACCGCCCGGTACACGCCGTTGCGCGTGTGGAAGTAGGTGCGGAGATCGTTGACCGAGAGAAGCGACACCGGGGAGCGGGAGTGCCTGCCCAACGTGGGAACCCCGTCAGGGACGGCAACCCTAAACGCCGGCGGGGGGCGGGCCGAGGTGCCGCCGGAGGGCGGCGGCGACCGACTCCGGGGCCAGATCTTCGAGGCGCGCCCCGCCGGTGGGCGGGCAGCCCGGGGGTTGGAGGATCTCCACGACGGCGGAAAAGACCGGGGCGGTGCGCACCGGATTGGTCGGACCAAAGAGCGCGATGACCGGAACGCCGAGGGCGTTCGCGAGGTGCATGCCGCCGGTGTCGTTGCTGACGAGGACGGTGCACCCGCGCAGCCGGGCCCCGAACTCCCGCAGCGTGGTCCGGCCGGCGAGGTTCTCGACCCGCGCGCCCGGACAGGCGGCAACGATGGTGTCGGTGATGCTCCGGTCGCCCGGCGTCCCGAAGAGCACGAACGCGATGCCCGGAAACCGGTGGATCAGGGCGCTCCAATGCTCCACCGGCCAGCGCTTCGCCGGGTGGTTCTCGGAACCGCAGATCAGCCCGACCGTCGGCGAGGGCGGGGGAGGCGGGGGGGCCGCTGGGCGCCGGTCGACCGCCCCCTCGAGTCCAAAGTGCCGCAGCATCGCTTCCCACTCCGCGAATTGATGCTGCGAGCGCGGATCCAGATTCGCCGGACGACGGTAGGCGTGCGTCAGGAGGGGTCGGCGGTGTCCCGGCCGGACGAGCCCAAAGCGCTGCGGGGCGGCGGTGAGGCGCGCCTCCAGATCACCGCGCAGGGACTGCGTGAGGAGGAGGTAGGTGTCGGGACTGCGTCCGGCCAGGGCGCGGAAGTGTCCCCAGTAGCCGATCCCGCGGGGCGGCAGGGGCACGTAGTGCTCGAACTCCAGTCCGCCGAGTTCGCAGACCTCGCGGAATGGCCCCTTGCCCACGAGGGTGAACTCCATGTCGGGACGGGCGGCGCGCACGGCGCGGAGGAGCGGCAAGGTCATCACGACATCGCCCAGCCAGTTGGGCAGGCGGACGAAGAGCCGGGTGCGGCGCGGCAGGTGAGACCATCCCCGCGCCCGTTGCTCCTCCGCGAGAAGGCTGCGGCGGGATTCCAGTCGGAAACGCGCGGTGGGCCGGTCCTGATGGCGCCAGCGATCATGGGACCAGAGCCACGAGTCGCGGAGCCCGGTGTCGGCGGTGAGGGCCTCCTCCAGCCAGCGGTTGAGTGCGAAGACGACACCGGCGGCGGTGCCGTCGTGGGGCACCGGGGCGATCCGGAGTTCGACGCGCCAGACGTCCCGGCGGTGGGCGGTGATCACGCGGACCTCGGCGCCGAACTTTTCGGCGAGGATGCCGGGCAACTCCGTGGTTGAGCACACGCGGCCGAAAAGGGTGGTGAGAGCGCCCTGCATGCCGGCGTTCTGGTCGAACAGGATTCCGACGCAGCCGCAGTGTCGCAGGATCCGCGCGGCCTCGGCGAACCCCGCCTTGCGCGACAGCAGCCGCATCCCGAAACGCTCGCGGGTGCGTCGGACGAAGTTGTCCAAGCCCGCGTGATCGAGCGGCCGGTAGATCACGCCGAAGTCGCCGAGGGGAAGGTCCGTGAGCACCGCCATCCACGTCTGCGCCTCCCAATAGGCGAGGTGCGCGGACACCAGCACGGTGGGGCGGGGATGGTCGCGGCGCTCGCGGAGCATGTCCTCCAAGCCGGGACCAGCGCACAGGATCCGCCGCAGGCGGTCGGGTGAAAGGAAAGGGGAGGCGAGTGACAGCATCCCGGTCTCGACGAGGCGGCGGCAGCTCTCGCGGGCGATGGCGTCGCGCGCGGCCGGACTCAACTCGGGGAACGCATGGGAAAGGTTCGACCGCAGCAGCCGGCGGCGGCGGGGGAGGCCGACGTGGAGCGCGGTGCCGAGCCCGGCGGCCACGACGCGCAGCAGCCCTTCCGGCGCGCGGGCGAGGATCCAGCCGAGGCTTTGAATGAGGAGGAGCAAGGGCAACGAACGGGCGGTCTTGCGGTTAGCGTTTGCGTTCCGTGCCCAAAGTCCATGAAACGATGCCCTCGCGCGGGCAATGCCGTTTCCTAGCGGCGCGGTCCGGGCCCGGCCATGACCCAGCTGCTCATCATCAAACCGTCATCCCTCGGGGACATCGTCCACGGGCTGCAGGTGGCTGCTTCCCTGAAGGCGCAGGTGCCGCACCTGCGCATCTCGTGGATCGTCCGGGACATCTTCGCGCCGATCGTGCGGGCCTGCGAGGCGGTGGACCAGATCTACGTGTTCCGGCGGATGGCGGGGGCGCGCGGTTACTTCCAACTCATGCGCGAGGTGCGCCAGACCTCGTTCGATCTCGTCTTCGACTTTCAGGGGCTCCTCCGGACGGGGCTGATGACGTGGCGGGCGATCGCGGACCGCAAGGTCGGGCGCACCGATGCGCGCGAGGGGGCGGGGATGTTCTACTCGGAACGCGTGCCGCTGCCGCCGGCCGGGGAATCCGCGCACGCCCTCGACATCCTCCTGCAGTTCGCGCCGGTTCTCGGGGCCAAGCCCGAACTCGCGGGAACGTTGCGCTTCCGCGAGGTCGATCGCCTCAACCTCAGCTTCCTCGACGGACGGCGCGGCGGGGCGCCGATCGTGATCTTCCCCGACTCCCGTCGTCCGGAGAAACGCTGGGGCGGCTTCAAGGAATTCACGGACATGCTCCTCCGTGATGACCGCTCGCGGTATGTCGTCTGGGCCGGAAACAACTACGTCCCGGACAAGGACGCCTTCCCGCGCGACCAGTTCCTCAACCTCACCGGCAACACCAGCCTCCTCTCGCTGCCGGCGTTGATCGCCCGGGCCGGCTGGGTGATCTCGAACGACAGCGGCCCGATGCACCTCGCGGCGGCGCTCGGGGTCCGGACCCTCGGCATCTTCGGTCCCACGGATCCGCAGCGCTTCGGGCCTTATCCGCTCAACGCGCCGACCAATCACGTCATCCAGGCACCCGTCGGGGCGCTGGCCATGCTCCCCGCCAAGGACGTCTTCCAGCGGTTTCAGCGCTGGGACGCTCCGGCGCGCCGCTGACCGGACCCGCCCCAGAGAAAAAAGAGTGTCCATCCCGCCCCTTTCGTGGTTTCCGCCTAGTTCGCCATGCTTGATCCCCGACTCCTCCGCGAATCGCCCGACCTTGTGCGGGCCGCGATCCAGAAGAAGCACCTCGACGTCGACCTCGACGCGGTGCTGAACGTGGATGCCGCGTGGCGCTCCCAGCTCCACGACGTCGAAGTCCTGCGCTCGCGGCAGAAGGCGGCCAACAACGAGATGGCGTCGTTGCGGAAAGGTTCGCCGGAGTTCCTCGCCAAGGTGGCGGAGATGAAGGCGGTGTCCGCCGAGGTGAAGCAGCGCGAGGCCGAGCTGGCGACCACTGAGGCGGCGTGGCGGCACGCGATGCTGGCGCTCCCGAACCTTCCGCACGCCAGCGTGCCCGAGGGCCGGACGCCCGACCAGAACGTCACCTTCTCCTCGCACGGCAGCGTCGACTCGCTCTCCCCGGTGGCGCGGCCGCACTGGGAAATCCCGGGCTTCGACCACCTCTTTGACTTCGGGCGTGGCGCCAAGGTGACCGGGGCCGGCTTCCCGTTCTACGTCGGGGACGGTGCCCGCCTTGTGCGCGCGCTGTTGAACTTCTTCCTCGAGGAGGCGGCGGCCGCCGGGTACCTCGAGGTGTCGCCTCCCATCCTCGTGAACGCGGCCAGCGCGACGGCGACCGGACAGCTCCCCGACAAGGAAGGGCAGATGTACGAGACCGCGGTGGATCACCTGTACGCGGTGCCGACGGCGGAGGTGCCGCTGACGAATTTCTTCCGCGACGAGATCCTCGCCGAGGAGGTGCTGCCGGTCCATCGCTGCGCCTACACCCCCTGCTTCCGTCGCGAGGCGGGCAGCTACGGCAAGGACGTGCGCGGCCTGAACCGCCTGCACCAGTTCGACAAGGTGGAACTGCTGAAGTGGGTGCACCCCTCGCAGAGCTATGTGGAGCTGGACCGGCTCCGCGATGACGCGGAGCGGCTGCTGCGGAAGCTGGAGTTGCCGTACCGCGTGCTGCTCATGTGCGGCGGCGACCTCGGCTTTGCGCAGGCCAAGAAGTACGATCTGGAGGTCTGGGCGGCCGGCCAGAAGCGGTGGCTGGAAGTGTCCAGTTGCTCGAACTTCGAGGCCTTCCAGGCGCGTCGCGCGCAGATCCGGTATCGCTCGCGCGAGACCGGGAAGCCTGAACTCGTGCACACGCTCAACGGCTCCGGCCTCGCGGTCCCGCGCGTCCTCGCCGCCATCCTCGAGAACAACCTCCAGCCCGACGGCACCGTGCGCCTCCCGGCGGCGCTGGTGCGGTTCTTCGGACGGGATCACCTCCGTTTCCCGGCCTGAGGCGCCGCCGGGGTTGCCCGATGAAGCGTCGCGTGGCCCGATCCGCCTCCCGGTTGGATTGGCCTGACGCGGCGCGCCGCCTCGCGCGGAGCCTTCCCCTCGACTGCCTGCACCCGTCGGTGCGCCGCTGGGTCCAGCAAGCCGTCGGGCCTTGGAGCGTCGCCTTGTCGGGCGGAGCTGATTCGCTCGCGCTGCTGCTCCTGCTCTGGGCGCACTGGCCGGAGCGCCGGCGCGGCCTGCTGGCGCTGCACTTCAACCACGGCCTGCGCGGTCGCGCCTCCGATGCCGATGCGCGCTTCTGCGCGGCGGTGTGCGCAGGGCTGGGCGTCAGGCTGCGGATGGCCCGGTGGGAAAGAAAGGCTCGAATTCCCTCCAGCGAGACTGCGGCCCGGGCGGCCCGGATGGCGTTCTTCGACGCGGTCATGACCCCATCGCGTCGCCGCGTGCTGTGGTTCGGGCATCACCGCAACGACGTCGCGGAAAGCATCCTCATGCGACTGGCGCGCGGGAGCGGTTTGGAGGGCTTGGCGGCGCCCCGACCGGTGCACCTCCTGACCGGAGGGCGCGTCCATGTGCGACCCCTGCTCAACCTAGCGAAGGCCACGCTCGTGGCGGCGCTCGACGCGCAGCGCATCCCGTGGCGCGAGGACGCGTCGAATGCGGAGGGCGACCACCTGCGCAACCGACTGCGGCAGGGCGTGCTGCCGCGCTGGCTGGCGGCGGAACCGCAGCGCGACGTCCTCGCCGGCGTCGGTCGTTCGCGGGATCAGTTGGAGGAGGATGCGGAAGCCTTGGAATCATGGGCTGCGGGTGTAACCGTGGATCCGGACCGCGGCGTCTCGATCGCGACCCTGCAGGCCCTGCCGCTGGCGGTGGCGCGGAGGGTGGTGCACCGGTGGCGCCTCAGGCTCGGCGGCCGATGGGGCGAGGTCTCGCGGCAAACCTTCGAGGCGGTCCTCGTCGCCGCCCGGGCGGGGCGGTCGACCCGGGTCAGCCTGGGTGCCTCTGGCTTTGCCCGGATCGAACGCGGACGCCTCCGTTTTGAGCCCGTGGGTGAAAAAGCCGCAAAGCTGCGAAAAGCCGCCCGGGCCAATTGACTTGTCGGGGTGGAACCTCCACGGTGCCGCACGAGTCCATCCGCTCAATGTCCGAGAACGAATCCAAGAACCGTCGCCGTCCCCTCAAGAATCTGCCGCCGGAGCGTTTTCAGCCCAAGGTGCTGCTCATCTGGCTGGCGATCGTCGCGGCGGTCCTCGCCCTCTTTTTCCTGAATCCCGGCAAGGTGAAGGCGCCGGCTCAGCTCAATCTCCAGAAGGTGGTTGAACTCGCCGAGACCGATCAGATCCGAGAGGGCCTGATCCGCCCCGACACCTCGGGCGGGCGGGACTGGGTGGTTGTCACGGGCGAGACGAAGGAGGCCACGCTGACCTCGGATTCCGGCAAGACGGCTTACTTCCGGGCGTCCGGTCGCCTGACCGACTCGAACCTCGAGAAGCTGCAGAAGTCGCAGAAGTTCACCGAGCAGCCGGCGACGACCCTGCTGGCGCAGATTGCGTCGCAGATCATTCCCTTCCTGCTGATCATTGGGTTGCTGTACTTCCTGTTCGTGCGCCAGCTGCGCAATGCCGGACGCGGCGCGATGAACTTCGGCAAGAGTCGCGCCAAGCTCCTGACGCGGGACCGCGACCGCATTACGTTTGCGGAGGTTGCCGGGTGCGACGAGGCCAAGGAAGAGGTCGCTGAGGTGGTGGAGTTCCTCAAGGACCCGAAGAAGTTCACCCGCATGGGCGGCAAGATCCCGAAGGGCATCCTGCTCGTCGGCCCCCCCGGCACCGGCAAGACGCTGCTGGCCAAGGCGGTGGCCGGCGAGGCCGACGTTCCCTTTTTCAGTATCTCCGGTTCGGACTTCGTGGAGATGTTCGTCGGCGTGGGTGCCAGCCGCGTGCGCGACATGTTCGAACAGGGGCGCAAGAGTGCCCCGTGTTTGATCTTCATCGATGAGATCGACGCGGTCGGCCGTCAGCGCGGCGCGGGCCTCGGGGGCGGCAACGACGAGCGCGAGCAGACCCTGAATTCAATGCTCGTGGAGATGGATGGCTTCGACACCACCGAGGGCGTCATCATCATCGCCGCCACCAACCGGCCCGACGTTCTGGACCAGGCGCTGCTGCGCCCGGGTCGCTTCGACCGCCAGATCTACGTCGACCTGCCCGATCTCATCGGCCGCGAACAGATTCTGCGCGTCCACGCGCGCAAGATCACGCTCGCCGAGGATGTCGACCTCGCCGTCGTCGCCCGCGGCACGCCGGGGCTTTCCGGCGCCGAATTGGCGAACCTGCTGAATGAGTCCGCCCTGCTCGCCGCCCGCCGCAACAAGAAGAAGGTGGAGATGCAGGATGTCGACGACGCCCGGAGCAAGGTGCTCTTCGGCCGTGAGCGCCGTCGGGTCATGGACGACGAGGACAAGAAGGTCGTCGCCTACCACGAGGCCGGCCACGCGCTGGTCAGCGTCGTGATCGGTGACGACGCCATGCCGGTCCACAAGGTCACGATCATCCCGCGCGGGCGTTCGCTCGGCAGCACGATGTACATCCCGACCAAGGACACCTACAATTACGCTCGGCGGAAGATGCTGAACCGGCTCGCGGCCCTCTTCGGGGGGCGGATCGCGGAGGAGGTCGCCCTCAACGACGTGACCAGCGGTGCGTCCGGCGACATCGAGCAGGCCACCAAGCTGGCGCGCCACATGGTCTGCAACTGGGGCATGAGCCCGATGGGTCCGATCGCCTATGGCGACAATCAGGACACCGTTTTCCTTGGACGGGAGATCACCCGTTCGCACACGGTTTCCGAGGAGACCGCCCGCCGCATTGATGCCGAGGTCAAGGTGCTCGTTGACGAGTCCTACTCCCGGGCCCGGCAGATCATCGTCGAGCACCGCGCCTCGTTGGACAAGATCGCCGACGCGCTGCTGGCGCACGAGACGATCGATGGGGTTCACGTGAACGAGATTGTCGAGTTCGGGGAAATCCGTTCGCCCATCGTGCGCGAGGCCCCGGCGACCCCGCCCAAGGCAGACGACCGCGGCGGCAAGAAGGCGGCGGATTCAGCGGCGGCGCCCGACACGCTCGGGACACCCGCTGCGGCTCCGCACCCGGCCTGAGCCGGGGCGCCGCGCTCCCCGAAGGCGCGCTGCGGTTTCATCGTCCGGTGAGGGAGTCCCGCCACCGGGTGCGTCCTGCGCCCGGTGTTTTCCCTTGGATTGACGGCCTTCCCCGGCCAGCGTCAGCCTGTTTTCCATGAAGATCTGCTGCATCGGCGCGGGTTATGTCGGGGGTCCCACCATGGCCATGATCGCCCACCGGGCGCCGGACATCCGGGTGACCGTGGTCGACATGAATGCCGGACGCATCGCGGCGTGGAACTCCGACGCGCTGCCCATCTACGAGCCCGGACTGGACGCGATTGTCCGGGAATGCCGCGGGTGCAACCTGTTCTTCTCGGTCGACGTGCGGGCGGCGATCAAGGAGGCGGACATGATCTTCGTCGCCGTCAACACCCCGACGAAGACCTACGGGGTCGGTGCCGGGCGGGCGGCGGACCTGCGTTTCGTGGAGTCGGTGGCGCGGACGATCGCCGAGGTGGCGGATGCGCCGAAGATCATCGTGGAGAAGTCGACGATCCCGGTCCGCACCGCGGAGACGATCAAGGACATCCTGGCGGCGAACGCCACGACGCGCGGCCTGACGCACGCGGTGCTCTCGAATCCGGAGTTTCTGGCGGAGGGGACGGCGATCGCCGACCTGCACAACCCGGACCGCGTGCTGATTGGCGGAGAGCGCACGCCGGCCGGTGAGACCGCCGTTCGGGCGCTCGTCGACGTGTACGCGCGTTGGGTGCCGCGCGAGCGGATCATCACGACCAACCTTTGGTCGTCGGAGCTCTCGAAGCTGGTGGCCAACGCCTTCCTCGCCCAGCGCATTTCCTCGATCAACGCCATTTCCGCGCTGTGCGAAGCGACGGGAGCGGATGTCGACGAGGTGGCGAATGCGATCGGGCGCGACTCGCGGATCGGACCGAAGTTCCTCAAGGCCAGTGTCGGCTTCGGAGGATCGTGCTTCCGGAAGGACATCCTGAACCTTGTCTACCTCTGTGAAACCTTCGGACTGCCGGAGGTGGCGGCCTACTGGGACCACGTGGTGCGGATGAATGAGTGGCAGAAGCAGCGGTTTTCGGCGCGGATCGTGAAGGCGCTCTTCAACAGCGTGGCCGGCAAGCGGATCGCGGTCCTTGGCTTTGCCTTCAAGAAGGACACGAACGACACGCGTGAATCCGCAGCCATCACCGTGGTGCGCGAGCTGCTCGCCGAGCAGGCGGAGGTGGCGGTTTACGACCCGAAAGTCGGCGAGACCGACATCCGTCGCGATCTCGAAGCGGCGGGCGTCGACGTGCGCCGCCTCGTGGTTTCGTCCTCGGCGTACGCGGCGGCGGAGGGCGCGCATGCGATTGCGGTGGTGACGGAGTGGGACGAGTTCCGTACGCTCGACTTCGCCCGTCTCCACGGGGCGATGATGAAGCCCGCGTTCGTCTTCGACGGCCGCAACATCCTGCCTGCGGACCGGCTGCGCGACCTCGGTTTCCGGGTCTACGCGATCGGCCGTTGACCGGCGTTCCCGGAGCCGTGCCGTGCCGGTGTCCCCGCGGGGGCTTGGTGCACGTGCGGCGTCCACGTCACATACTGCGGATCCTCGTGCAGGAAGGCGTCCGGTTCGGGCGACTCCCGGAGCAGCGGTCGATGCGCCGTGGCGTGAAGCAGGGTGCCGACGTCGTAGGGCACGCGGCGGGTGCCTTCCGGGAGGGGGGCCCAGTGCCGGAAGTGCTCGGGCATGCCGCGCCGCGCCGGTAGTTGGGAAGCCGGCAGGCGTTGCAGTGGCTGCGGAGCATCGTCGGCCCCCCGGCCGACGACGTGCCAGGTATCGCGGCGCGCGTCGGCGATCACCGCCAACCCCGGAGCGTGGGGGCCGTGGGCGACCAGTTCCAGACTGCGGTAGGCGAAGCAAGGGCGGGGCTTCAGGGTGGTCCACGTGCGCAGCAGGACGGCCGCGGTGCGGATGCCGAGGACGGACCCCGGGCCCTCGCAGAAGATGAGGCAGCCCGCCTGCAGCACATCGCAGCGCAGTGACTCCAAGCCCCGGAACAGCGCTTCACCTGCCTCGGCGTCGTGGCCGTACCACGCCCCCGCGTCGTCCGCTCCGGCCAGCCACCCGACCTGCGTGCGGGCGGAGGCGGCATCGAGCACGAGCGCGGAGCCGTGGAGCGAGAGAATCGAGCGCAGGGAGAGCATGCGACGAAGGGACCAAGCCCGGGCTAACCCCCTGAGGCAAGCGCGCAGAATCCGGCATTGACCGGCCTCCGCCCCAATCGCATCGTCACCGATTCATCACCGATCCGACTCTTTCCCTTTCTTCACCGTGAACACCTCCGTCCAAGACCAGACCGTGACCCGCAAGACCCTCGTCGTGAAGCTCGAGGCGGCGGAAGTCAGCGCCCGGCACGCCGCCACCGTGGCTGAGTTCGCGCGCCTCGCCCGCATCCCGGGCTTCCGTCCCGGCAAGGCACCGGCAGATATGGTGCTCAAGCGCTTCGGCCGGGACATCGCGGACGAGTTCAAGCAGAAGGTCGTCACGCAGGCCTACCAGTCCGGCCTCGCGGAGGCGAAGCTCGACGTCCTCCGGCTCGTGGATGCCCAGCCGGGCGAACTCGCGGCCGGCCAGCCGGCGGAGATCCGTTTCACGGTCGACGTCCGACCCCAGTTCGACCTGCCGGCCTACGACAGCCTGGAGACGGAAGTCGCCCCGACCGAGGCGTCCGAGCAGGAGGTCGAACAGGCCATCGAGTCGATGCGTTCCGAGCGGGCCGACTTCCGGGTCGCGGACCGCCCCTCGGCCAAGGGCGACTTCGTCAAGCTGTCCTACGAGGGCACGCTCGACGGCAAGCCGATCGCAGACCTTTCGCCGGACCGTCCCATCTATGGCCGGGCTCCGCAGACGTGGGAGGAAGTGGAGGGATCGCAGGAGGGCCTCATCCCCGGTCTGGGCAGTCACTTGGCCGGCCTGAAGGCCGGCGAAAAGCGGACGGTGGCGATCACGTTCCCGGCTGAATTCACGGCGCTCCCCGCGCTCGCCGGTGCCACCGCTGACTATGCGGTCGAGGTCCTGGAGGTCCGCGAGCGGGTTCTCCCGGAAATCGATGCCGAGTTCCTCAAGTCGCACCAAGCTGAGTCGGTCGACGAGCTTCGCACCAACGTTCGCAACTCCCTGCGCATGCAGAAGGAGTACCAGAACCGGTCGGCGCAGCGTCGTCAGGTGACCGAGGCGCTGGTCTCGCGGGTCGAGTTCGAGCTTCCGGCGTCCCTCATCGATCTTGAGACGCAGGACGTGCTGCGCCAGTTCATCGAAGAGAACATGCGCCGCGGCGTTCCGCAGGAGCAGTTCGAGAAGGACAAGAAACAGCTCTATGACGGCGCCCGCAAGGCTGCGTCGGCTCGGGTCAAGACCCAGCTCATCCTTGGTCGGATCGCCGACCAGGAAGGCATCAAGCTGAACGAGAACGACATGAACGCCTACATCTACCGCGAGTCGATGCGCTCCGGAATCTCGGCGGACAAGTTCGTCAAGCAACTCTCCAAGCATCCCGAGCAGCTGCGCTCGATGCAGCAGAACGTCATTCTGGACAAGACGGTTGAATTCCTGGTCTCCAAGGCTAAGGTGACGGTCAAGGCACCTGAGACTTCGAATCCCTCCTCGTGAGTTCGTATTACATTCCCTACGTCATCGAAAACACCGGCCGCGGCGAGCGGTCGATGGACATCTACAGCCGGCTCCTGAAGGACCGGATCATCTTCATTGGCACGCCGATCGACGACGGCGTGGCCAACAGCGTCATCGCCCAGTTGCTCTTCCTGCAGATGGAGGACGCGAAGAAGGACATCCATCTGTACATCAACTCGCCGGGTGGGATCGTGACCGGGGGCATGGCGATTTACGACACCATGAACTTCCTGCAGTGCGACATCGTGACGTACTGCGTGGGCATGGCGGCCAGCATGAGCACGGTGCTGCTGGCGGCGGGTACGAAGGGCAAACGTTTCGCCCTGCCGAACAGCCGCGTGATGATTCACCAGCCGAGCGGCGGAGCGGGCGGCCAGGCCGCCGACATCGCGATCGCGGCCCGGGAGATCCTGCGCTGGAAGCGGACCCTGAATGAGACCCTCTCCCGGCACACCGGGAAGACTCCGGAGCAGGTGGAAAAGGATTCGGATCGGGACTATTACATGACCGCCACCGAGGCCAAGGCCTACGGGTTGGTCGATCATGTGGTCGCCTCCACGCGCGACGCCGCGCAGTTGGCGGTGGGTACGGCCGCCTAATCGCTTGCTGCTCTAGGCGCTTCGGCGAGACTCGGCCCCTGGCACGGGAGTTCCGCCCTCAGTCCGGGCCGAGACGTGCCGATGAGGGACGGGATTCGACATCGACTTCCTCCGGTCGCCCTCCTCACTTTTCTCCCATGGCCAAGTCCTCACGCATGACGCTTTGCTCCTTCTGCGGGAAGTCGCAGTCGGAGGTGAAGAAGATCATCGCCGGGCCCGGAGTGTACATCTGCGACTCGTGCGTCAACGTCTGCAAGACAATCATTGACCGTGAGGTGCGCCAGCCGACGGGCGAGACCAAGCCCGAGTTCCGACTGGTGAAGCCGTCCGAGATCAAGCGGACGCTGGATGAATACGTGATCGGCCAGGAGCACGCGAAGAAGGTGCTCTCGGTGGCGGTCTACAACCATTACAAGCGGCTCATGTTCGACTCGGGCCAGACCGGTCGGAATCCGGCCGCGCTGTCGCCGGAGTTCGACGGGGTGGAGGTTGAGAAGAGCAACATCCTCCTGGTCGGTCCGACCGGATCGGGCAAGACGCTGCTCGCCCGCTCGCTGGCGCGCATCCTCGACGTGCCGTTCGCGATCTCGGATGCCACGACGCTCACCGAGGCCGGCTACGTGGGCGAGGACGTCGAGAACGTCGTCCTGCGCCTGCTGCAGGCCGCCAACTACGACGTGAAGCGCGCCGAGTGCGGAATCATCTACATCGACGAGATCGACAAGATTGGTCGCAAGACGGAGAACGTCTCCATCACCCGCGACGTTTCCGGCGAGGGCGTGCAGCAGGCATTGTTGAAGATCCTCGAGGGCACGGTGTGCAACGTGCCGCCCCAAGGCGGCCGCAAGCACCCGAATCAGGAGTACGTCCAGATCAACACCCAGAAAATCCTCTTCATCTGCGGCGGCGCGTTCGTCGGTCTCGACGGCTTGGTCCAGCGGCGGGTGGGACAGGGCGGGATGGGATTCTCCTCGGTCGCCCGGCGCCGCGAGTCGGCCCTCCGGCCCGAGGAACTCATGCGCGAACTGGAACCGGAGGACTTGATCCGCTTCGGCATGATCCCCGAGTTCATCGGCCGTTTGCCGATCGTCTCCGTTCTCGATCAACTGTCGGAGGACGATCTGGTGCGCATCCTGCAGCGGACCAAGAACGCGTTCGTCAAGCAGTACTCCAAGCTGTTCGCGATGGACGGCGTCCGGCTCCGCTTCACGCCCGACGCGATCCGCGCGATCGCCCGCAAGGCGATTCGCCTGAAGACCGGGGCCCGCGCGCTCCGGTCCATCATGGAGAACCTGATGCTCGACGTGATGTTCGACTTGCCGCAGCGGGACGATGTCGCAGAGGTCTTCATCGATGCGGCCGCCGTCGCCGGCAGCCGTCGCCCGCGCCTCCGGCGCATCCCCAAAGGCGAGTCCCGTCAGGACGCCGCCTGATCAGGCCGTCCCGGATTCCGGGAGGACGTCCGCCGCCGGCGCTCCAAGGGTCTTCCATCCGGTGACGGTGAAGCCATGGGCGCGAAGGCCTTCTCCCAGCGCTCCGTCGCACCACGGCGCTTCTGCGGGGGTCAGCAGCACGTGCACGCGACCGGACGGGACGTGGTGACGCAGCAGTCGCAGCGCGCCGTCGAGATCCCGGGGGCCGGGCTCTGCCCCGAGGGCGGCGGCGGCGGCGGGGGGCGAGGGGTCCCAGCCGGACTGCACCCGCATGGCGACCGACGCCTGCGTGCCGAAACCACCGCCCCGGCCATCGTCATGAATCAGATGAATCACCCCCGTGCCGTGGGCGACGATCTCCTTGACCGCCGCGCCATAGGCCTCGCCGGCTTCTCCTTCCCGCAGCGGGAACCGCCCGAAAAGCGTCTCGGGATGGAGGCGCACCAGCGCTGCTTCGTCCGCTTCGTTTGATCCATACGTCAGGACCACCCGTTCCTCGCTCGACACGAGGTCGTAGAAGACGTGTACGCGGAACCAGTAGGGGGTGCTCAGCGCGGCCAGCATCGACTCGGGAGCGAGGCCGCGCGGACGGCGGGAGAGGACGTCAGGGTCGATTCGCACGAAGTACCTCGACCCGTGAATGCGGCGGCAGCCGAGCACGAGCGGACGGGAGCCGGCCATCGCGCGTTCGAGCGTCCCGTCGCGGCGCCATACCTCGAGTTCGCTTTCGGGGACGACCACCTCGTGGTCGACGGGCCGGACCGGCAGAAAGTAGCTGGCGGCGGCGATGAAGCGCTGGGCGTCCGGCAGCGCCCGTGGTCGGAAAGGGACGACGGGTTCGGGGGGCGAGGCGCGCCGGATTGCGGTCGCACCCGGCCGACGCAGTCGGTGCCCTCCCTCCGCCTTGGAGGAGAGGTACGCGAGGTTGTAGGGCGAGGGCTCGAATTCCAGGGGCTCGGTTCCTTCGACGGTCAATCCCTGCTGCCGCAGTGCCTCGACCTTTTCCGGGTTGTTCGTGAGCACGATCCACGAGGCCCTGATTCCGAGAAGATGGCAGATCTGCGCGATGTTGTCGTAGTTGCGGTGATCCTTCCGCAGCCCGAGCGCGGCGTACGCCGCGAAGGTCGAGATCTGGTCGAGCGAGGCCTGCACGAGCATGCGGTCCCGGGCCTTTCCGACGTAGCCGACGCCGCGTCCTTCCTGCATCAGGTAGAAGATGACTCCGTGACCCTTCCCGGCGATCAGCCGGAAGGCGCCTTCGAGTTGTTCCCGGCAGTCGCAGTCGCAGCCGCGCAGGGTTTCGCTCGAAACGCAGGACGAGTGAAGGCGGGTGTAGAGGGTCGGCGTCGACGCGATGTCTCCGTACGCGAAGGCGATGACATAGTGACGATCAATCAGGTCCTGAAAGACGTGCGCCCGGAAGACACCGAAGCGCGTCTCGAGATCGCAGGAGGCGATGAACAGGGTGTGCCCGTACAACGGATGATCACCGGCGACGGGAGAGCCGGAGGCGGCGCCGCCGGGATGCTGCAGCCGTTCGACCAAGGCGGTGAATTCCGCGCTCCCCCACCGGGGGCGGGGTGCGGAGACCGGAGGCGGGGACGCCGGTTGGGACGGTTGCGGCATGCGGAGACGGGGGAGGAATCTCGCAACCTTCCGGGCCCGCGGCAATGCCCTATTCCGAGAGCCCGCCGCGTGGGCGGATCACGGGGCTTCGTCGCGGAGGCGGCGCAGCATCCAGCCGATGACGGGACTGGCGGGATGGTTCACGACCACTTGCAGCCCCGTGGAGAGGCCGTCGGGGAGCGGAACGGGGATGGAGAGCACCGGCAGACCGCCGACGCTGGCTGGAGTCGTGAGCGCGAGGATGCGCTGGCGGTTCGCCACGGTCCGTTGCTCCGGCAGGGGCGCGGCGAACGGGGTGGCAGGCAGGATCAGGTAATCGAAGGTCAGGAAGAACTGGGTCCACATCAGGCGAAGGGCCGTCTGCTTCACGAGGGCGCGCGCATGGGCGTCCTCGGACCACTGCCGGCCTCGGTCCAGCCGCTGCCAAACCTCGGTGCCGTAGCGCTCGCGGTAGCGGTCCAGCCACTCCGTGTGGCTCCGGTAGGCCTCGATGCTCTGCAAGGTGGCGTAGGCCTCGGTCGAGCCGTGGAAGGCGCGGATCAGCTGAGCGCGGCTTGCATCGTCCGCCGCCGGGGCGAGGCGCAGGGCGGCGGCGTCCACGACCTCGGCGATCCCGGGATCGGGTTCCGCCCAGCCGGCGAAGCCGAGGTAGAGGCCGCGGGGGGGACGCGTGGCCTCGGACGCGCCAAGCAGCGCCGTCTGGACCGTCAGCAGATCGTCCGCCGTGCGGGTGAACCAGCCCGCCGTGTCGAAGCCGGGAGCCAGCGGGAACGCGTCCGCGATCCAGCGCGAGCGTGGCACGCCGCGGAAGCCGAAGAGTCCGCAGTAGGCCGCAGGCACGCGGACGGACCCCCCGGTATCCGTCCCGAGCGCGAAGGGAACGACGCCGCCGGCGACCAGGGCGGCGGAGCCGCTGCTGGAACCGCCGGGGGTGCGTCCCGGCCAACCGGGAATGTCGACGTTGCCCCAGTGGGGATTGTCACCGGTCAGCCCGTAGGCGAATTCGTGGAGGTGAGCCGTGCCCGCGAGCACCGCACCGCAGTCAGCGAGGTCGGTGACCAGGGCCGCATCCTCCGTCGGCGCGGCCTTCACTTCGGCGAGGAAGCCGCTGCCCGCGTGCATCGGCACGCCGCGGACGGGAAACAGGTCCTTGGCGAAGTAGGGCACGCCGGCGAGTGGGCCGGATCCCGCCGCCTGCTGCGCGAAGGCCGCGGTCAGCGCGGTGGCGTCGGGGTGCCAGGAGACCATCGCCCGCCGCTGCGGGGCGGTCAACGCCTGCAGGCGTTCGATCAGGGCGGAGGCCGCCCGCGCCGGATCGCGTCGGGCGAGGTCTTGCCAAGCGGCGAAGTTCATCCGACGGAGCCTCGGACGAAGCGCTGCGCGGCGCAACCGGGTTCCGTGTCCGAATCGCTTTGCCTCGCGGTGGCGCCGGGCTGAGTCTGCATGAACCATGACGATCGAGGATACCCTCAAGGGAATGGGTCTGGCCCTCCCAAATCCCCCGGCCGCCGCCGGCAATTACGTGCCCACGGTGCGGACCGGCAACCTGCTCTACTGCGCCGGCACGATCAGCGCCTACAACGGCGAGTTGACCCATACGGGTCAGGTGGGGCGCGAGCAGACCGTCCAGTCCGGTTATGACTCGGCGCGGATCTGCGCGCTTGCCACCCTGACGAACATCAAGGCGGCCGTCGGATCGCTGGAACGGGTGCGCCGGATCGTCTTCGTCAGCGGCTATGTCAACGCGATCAACGGGTTCGCGGACAGCCCGGCGGTGGTCAACGGGGCGAGTGACCTCTTCGTCGCCCTCTTTGGCGACGCCGGGCGGCACGCCCGCGCGGCGGTCGCGGTCTGCGGCCTGCCCCGGAATGCCACGACCGAGATTCAGGTCGTGGTGGAGTTGCAGGATTGATTCCGCTCGTCGGCCCTTCTTTTCTCTGTCGCCCCCTTCACCCCATGATCCGCCTTCTTCGTCGTTCACTTCCCGCGCTGGTCCTCGCCGGTGCCCTGGCTTGTTTCATCAATTCGGCTCGTGCGGCCGAGCGCCTGCAGATTGCGGTCGTGCCCAAGGGCTCGACGCACGCGTTCTGGAAGGGCGTCGAGGCGGGGGCCCGGAAGGCCGGAGCCGAGGAGGATGTGGCGATCATCTGGAAGGGCCCGATGAAGGAGGACGACCGCGCGCAGCAGATCAGCGTCGTCCAGCAGTTCGTGGCGTCCAAGGTTTCGGCCATCGTCCTCGCTCCGCTGGACGCGACGGCGCTCGCCGGGCCGGTGCGCAGCGCCACAACGGCCGGCATCCCGGTCGTGATCATTGACTCCGCGCTGCGGGCGGAGGTGGGTCGGGATTTCGTCAGCCTCGTGGCGACGGACAATTTCCGCGGGGGTGAGACGGGCGGGGAGGAACTCGCGCGCCGCCTCGGGGGCAAGGGCAAGGTCGTTCTCCTGCGATGCTTGGAGGGTTCCGCCAGCACCGACGAGCGGGAGTCAGGTTTCCTGGCTGCGATCGCCCGGCACCCCGGGATCGAGGTGACGGTGAAGAATCGCTACGGCGGCGCCACCGTTAGCCAGGCCCAGGACACGGCGCTGAACCTGATTGATCGCCTGCGGGAGGCGGATGGTATCTTCTGCCCGAACGAATCGACCACCCAAGGCATGCTGCTGGCGCTGCGCCAGACGGGCCTCGCGGGCAAGAAGACGTTCGTGGGCTTCGACACGTCTTCCGCGTTGCTGCAGGCCTTGCGCCGCGGCGAAATTCAAGGCTTGGTCGCGCAGAATCCCTCCCGCATGGGCTACCTCGGCGTCAAGGTGGCGGTGGCCCAGCTGCGGGGACAGAAGGTCGAGCCCCGCGTCGACACCGGGTGCGCGCTCGTCACGCTCGAGACCATCGATACGCCCGAAACCAAGGCGATCCTCGCCTCGCCCTGAGCCCGCGTCCCGGGTGCCGGACGAATCCGGGGGAGGCCTCGGACCGGGTCCGCCACCTCTTTACCCCGCCCGTGTCTTCCGACTCTCCGCCCGCCTCCCCCCGGCGCATCCTCGGTGCCCTCGCACCGTTCCTCGCCCTCGTGGCGGTGTACGCGCTGTTCGCGATCCTGCGCTTCGACCGGTTTGTCACGTGGGACAACTCGGCGATCATGCTGCAGCAGACGGCCGTGATTGGCACGGGCGCGATCGGGATGACGTTGATCGTGATCTCGGGTGGAGTGGACCTGTCGTTCGGATCGATCATCGCGCTCGCGGCAGTCGTGCTTGCGCTGCTCTTGCAGGCGGGGGCGCCGCCCCTGATCGCGGCCGGCGGCGCCATCGGTCTCGGCGTCGCGATGGGCGCGGTGTCGGGCCTGCTGGTCACCCGGCTTCGGTTGATGCCGTTCATCGTCACGCTGGGCATGATGGGCATCCTCCGCGGCGCGGCCAAGGGACTGGCCGGGGAGCAACCCATCTATCCGGAGCCGACGTGGCTGAATGACCTCATGCAACTCAGCGCGCGCTTCCTGCCGGGCGGCGTCTGGATCATGGCCATCATGGCCGTCGTGGTGGCGGGGGTTCTCCGCTACACGCGGTTCGGGCGGCACATCTTCGCCATCGGGTCGAATGAGTCCACGGCGCGCCTCTGCGGCGTCGCGGTGGACCGCACCAAGATCTGGATTTACGCGGTGGGCGCAGGGTTCGCCGGGCTCGCGGGCGTGTTGCAGTTTTCCTACCTGACCGGCGGCGATCCGACGACCGCGGTCGGGTTGGAGTTGAACATCATCGCCGCAGTCGTGATCGGAGGAGCCAGCCTGTCGGGGGGCCGGGGCACGATCCTCGGCACGATGATCGGAGCGCTCATCATGACGGTGGTGAACAATGGCTGCACCAAGCTGGAAATGTCGAACTGGGTGCAGGAGATCGTCACCGGCGGCATCATCGTCGCCGCCGTCACGCTCGACCAATACCGCCGCGGCCGGTCGTCCTAGCGGGGAGCCGGAGCCGCCTCCGGGCGCAGGGCGGGATGCTGCTCGTTCACGACCGGCTGCGTCCATGCCCGCTCGAGTTCGTCGGCGACGCTGCCGTTCGCGTGGGGGCGGGAGGCCGTGATCACCGCCCGCACGTACAGGTCATCGGCATGGAGCGCATAGCGGCTCCGAAGATCCGTGGAGCGCGCCAGTTCCGCGCCGAGCGCCTCGGGCTGGACCGGGCGGCCTTCGCGCAGGGACGTGCCGATGAAGCGGGTCTCGTAGGTGACGCCCGCCTCGGGGCTGATGTCCACCTCGAGGACTCCGCCCGTGCGGCGCACGTCGGCCAGCGTCACGCCGGAACTCCCATAGAAGTCGCCGGCCTCCATGGCTCGAATCAGGGACTCGGGCGTGAGATGGGATGCGCGGACCATGACCCAGCCCCGACCCGAATTGCTCCGCCCGATGGCTTGCTCGTGGTAGTGGTGGGAGTCATCGGTCGCGATGCCGTAGAGGATTCCGAGTCCCAGGTCGGTCAACCGGTGGGTCAACGCGAGATCCCAGAGGCGCTCGGTCGAGGGGTGTTCGGCGTCGCCCTCGTTGTTGACCTGCGGATGCCCGTTGTAGACCTCGAAGAATCGCAGCCCGCGAACGCGCATCAAATCGTCGGGCGTGATGCCCCAGCGGAAATTGGGATGGTTGACGTGGGGGAACATGGCCTGCCCGGTGCGCTGGCGCTGGGCATAGACGGCATCGACGGTGCGCTGGAGCAGTTCGAGCACCGTGGACCCGCTGGGCTTGGCCTCGACCTCGCGGAGATTGACGGTGTTGAGATGGACGGTGGCGGTCTGCTTCGTGCCGTCGGCGGCGACGGTTTCCCGGTGGGTGATCTCCAGCGCGGGGATGAGCAGGAAGCGCCCGGGTTCTTCGAATAGAGCCCGGAACTCGGACAGCGGCTTCAGGCGGACCTCGTGGACGCTGTCGCTGCGGCGCTGCTCGACCCAGACCGGACCGAAGCGTTGCAGGTACTTCTGGAGGACCTCGCCGCCGCCGCGGTGGGTGACCGTGCCGGCGAAGGAGACACTCCCTTGGAGCGGCAGCCAGCGCTGTCCATCCTGAAGGATGTCGTGGTCGGAGAAGGCGAGGAAATGATAGCCGCGGCTCTTGTACCAGTCGGCGATCATCTCGGGATAATCGTCCCCATCGCTCCAGAGCGAGTGGGTGTGGAGATTTCCCCGCCACCAGCGGCTCTCGCTGGGCTGCGCGGAGGCACCGGTCACGCCGAGGGTGAGGAGGACGAGGGCGAGCCTGAGTCGGGCGGGGCGGATCATGATGGGGTTGAATTCCAGCCCGGAGTGCGGGGTCCGGGCTGTCAACCCTGAGCCGGTGACAACGGGGTGCCGGTCGCGTCGCCGCTCAGCGGGCGGAGACGGTGTGGACGATCACCTGGGCCTGGGCGAGCGCGGTGGCCCGGTCGGGCCCGATCGCGCCACGGTCGAATCGATCCTTCTTTGCGGTGGGCCGAGTTGCCGACCCGCCGGATCCGGGTAACGTTCAGGCATGAGACCGCTTGTTCCCCTGCTGGCCTTGTTTCTCACCGGTTGCGCGACGCCCCTGCCGCCGTTGAAGACGGTGGATAACCTCGATCTGCCGCGTTTCATGGGGCCTTGGTACGTGATCGCTTGCATCCCGACGTTCATCGAGACTGAGGCTTACAACGCAATCGAGGAGTACCAGCTCCAGCCTGACGGCACGATCCAGACCATCTTCACGTTCAACAAGGGGAGCTTCGATGGTCCGCGGAAGGAATACCGCCCGCGGGGATTCGTGATCGACCCGGTGCACAAGTCCGAATGGCGGATGCAGTTCGTCTGGCCGTTCAAGGCCGAGTTCCTCATCACCCATGTTGCGCCCGACTACAGCCGCACGGTGATCGGCCGCAACAAGCGCGACTACGTGTGGATCATGGCTCGCACGCCGACGATCGCCGAGTCCGACTTCGCCGCCTTGGTCGACGAGTTGAAGCAGCAGGGTTACGACATCAACCGCCTGCGCCGCGTACCGCAGCGCCCGGCGGCTTCGCCCTGAGGTCTCTGAGGGCGCGAGCCGCCGTCCCGCCGCCGGTGGGGCGGAACGACTCCGGAGCGCCGGCGCGGTCTTGGCCTGCGCGGCCCCTCTCCCCCGGGGCTGGTGCCGGGTCGGGCGCCACTTGAGAGCGAGCTCGCGATCGCGGTTTGAACGGGTCGTCTTCCGCGCGTTCCTCGCGTCAACGCTTCCGGAGGGTGCTCCGGATCCACTGACTCCGCGGGAGCTGCATGATGTCCGCCGGGGCCCGATTGCTGGCGAGCAGGGCGGCCATGGTGCGCATGGGTGAGTCGATGTGCTGGAAGAAGCGCGTGTAGGCCGCGCAGAGGTAGTTCAGCCCCGGTTCGCCGTCGGGGGTGGTCAGGAACCGGTGCTTCGGGCATTCCCCGTGGCAGGCGAAGCGCACCGGGCAGGAGCGGCAATACGCGGGGAGGGTGGCGGCCTTGGCCTCGCCGAACGCCCGCTGCGCGGGGGAGTCCACCATGCCGGCCAGCGAGTCATTCAGCAGGTTGCCGAGCCGATAGCGGGGATACACGTAGTGGTCGCAGCTGTACACGTCGCCGTTGTGCTCGACGGCGAGGGCCCGACCGCAGGTGGGGGAGAAGACGCAGATCCCGGCCGGCTGCCCCATCCAGTTGGCCAGCGCGGCGTCGAAGTGCTGGACGAACACGCGGCCGACGTCCCGCTGCACCCATTCATCAAAGATGCGGCAGAGGAAGTTGCCGTACTCCGCCGGTCGCACGCTCCACGGCGTGACCTGGCGGTCGAGCGTCGCCGCCTCGTCGCCGTCCGGTGGCTCGGCCAGCCACAGGCCCCGGGTCTCGGTCTCCGGCGCGGCCCGCTCGACGATCGGGATGAACTGCACGTAGCCGGAGCCGGCGTCGCGAAGGAAGCGGTAGACCTCAAGCGGGTGGCCGACATTCGAGCGGTGGACCGTGGTGAGCGTGTTGAATTCGACGGCGTGCTTCTTGAGCACCGCGAGCCCCGCCATCACGCGGTCGAAGGTCGGGGCGTTGCCGCGGTCAACGCGGTAGGCGTCATGCAGCGCGCGCGGGCCGTCGATGCTCACCCCCACGAGGAAGCGCTGCGCCGCGAGGAACTCCGCCCATTCGTCATTCAGCAGCACCCCGTTGGTCTGGAGCGCGTTCTCGATCGTCTTGCCCCCGGCATGGCGCTGCTGCAGGGCCACCACGTCGCGGAAGAAGTCGACGCCGAGCAGGGTGGGTTCACCCCCCTGCCAGGCAAAGCTGACCGTGCTCCCCGGCTGGGCCGCGATGTAGTCGCGCACATACGCCTCCAACACCTCCGGGCGCATGCGGAAGTTCGAGGTGTCGGGGTAGAGGTGGGCCTTCTCGAGATAAAAGCAGTAGCGGCAGTTGAGGTTGCAGAGCGACCCCACCGGCTTGGTCATCAGGTGAAACGGGGCGTGCGCGACGCGTTCCGGGGAGCGGGTGGGGGATTCAGGCACGAGCGCGGGAGGCGTGGCCTGACGAGGGACGAAACTCCGATCCGGAGCAAGCCGCCGCTGCACGGACCCGCGCCCCCGCCGGGGCCAGCCTTGCGGAGACGCGCCCGATCCGCCACGGTCGGAGATCGTCGGCGCGCGCACGGTGCCGAGGCCGCCCCGTATTCCTGTCCGCGCATCCCGCATCCCCGCTCGATCCGTCTCCCTGCCATGCCGACCGATCTCCCCCTGACCGACCGTCGCGCGTTCCTCCGCATGGCTGCGGCGACCGGCGCCGCCTTGCTCTGCTCCGTGCCGGGGACGGCTGGCAGCGAGCCGGATGACGAAGTGTCCAGCCCGCTGGATCCACTCCTGCCGGACTTCCGCCGGCAGTCGCCGGAGGTGAAGGCTCGCCGGGTCGAACGGCTCGCCTCGCTCGGCCGTCGTCATCCCAGCGGCATCCTGCTCTGCATGCCGTTCGTGGCGGCGGACGGGCTGCGCCCGGTCGCCGAGGCGGACATGGCGGGCATGGACCAGTTCAGCTTCAACTTCGGGCATCACTTCAAGTCGATCACCGACTTCTTCAACAACGAGAACTCGATCACGTCCTCCGGCTCGCACCTCGCCGCGCAGAGCATTCGGTATCAGGCCAGCGGCGAGGTTGAGGCGCTGGTCGCGGCGCGCGCCGCCTTCGCGTCGCTCCGTCGGATCTATCAGTTCGGCGTCGACGCCGGGGTGCCTGGCTTCATGGGGAAGCCGTTCCATTTCGAGTACTCCGCCCACACCACCGGGGACCAGTACCTGCACCTGCTGTGGGGACTGTGGTCCTTTCTCCCGGTCGCCAGCCCTTCTGAGCAGGCCGAGATCCGGGCCATGCTCAAGGCCGTCGCCGACCACCAGATCCGCGTCGATTACACGATCTTCAATCGCACCGGCGGAGCGTGGAACAACCGGCTCGATGGCTCCGACTACAACGCCATCATGGCCGCGCTGGTGGCGGCGGCGTACCGCGTTACGGGCGAGGAGAAGTACCGCGACGCCTACCAGTTCGTCGTGCGTTCCGGCATCTGGCAGAAGCGCGCCCGCCTCGACGCGATCATCGACCAGTTCCGGCAGGGCTCGTACACGGCGAAGCGCTGGGACGTGATCGCCGGAGCCCGTGTCGACGAGGGGGAATTCGCCCACTGGGAGCAGATCCAGCACTCGCAGTTCACGGCGATCGCGGCGTCCATCATCCATGAGTGCGTTCCGGACCTGTTCCCGCGCGCGGACTTGCAGCGCGTGCTCGCGCTGTGGTGGGCCGACCACCCGGTCGGGTTCGATCCCGTGCACTGGAACTACCTCTATTGGTTCCTCGTGTCCTCGCGGGACCGCTCCTGGCGGCCGGTGGAGATGACGCGCCGCCTGCCGCGGGAGGAGTGGTTCGGCGGACATCCCATGCTGTCCTTCGCCTCCAAGTGGGTCTACGGCGACTGTCTGGCGCGCTTCCAGTGGACCGCGCTGGTGGTGGCCCGGCACTGTCCCGACCTGCGCGACGAGGCGGCGGCGTTCGCTGCGACCACGCTCCGGCGGCTCCGGCCGCGCCACCTGCTCTGGATTTCCGATCCGGATGGCCGGCAGGTGCCCCCGGAGGTGAACTACTTCACCCGCTTCCTGAGCAGCGAAATGCCGGAGAACATCGTCGCCTCCTACTGGGAAGGCCGCCGCCTGGGTCTGTGGAGCTAGGGCCCGCCCCTCGCTTCCGCGCAGGGCGCTGGTCCCCCGTGCGGCCGGAACGGATCGAACGCGGAGGGGCCCCGGAGGCTCCGGCTCCACCTGATTCCGTCCCTCGGCCGCCGCTCAGCGGTGGGTCACGGTGACGGAATCACGGGATCGGCGAATTGGTCGCGAAGTTCCAGCCGTAGGTCCAAACCCGCGCGGACCGGCCCTGGGTATCGAGCCGATAGTAGCTCATTTCGATCGATTTGTAGGTGAGCGCAATTTCCTCGAGCGGCGGCTCGGTTTCGGTGGTTGCGTTCTGCTTGAACGAGGCGACGCGAACATCCTTCAGGGTGATGGACTGGTAGGTTAGCCGCTGGGTCCCCATTGACCTCACATACTCAAGCGTGAGAACCGGGATCATCCGGCTCGCGAGGCAGCTCGACAGGAAAAATTGGCTCGATCCGTCCAGCCGCTTCACAAAAACGAACGGCGCGGCGGTCACCTTGCCTGCGCCCCCTCCGCGAGCCGCAGCACCGGCGCCAGCGGCCGCGCCGGCGCCGAGGGTGTCGAAGGAAAAGACGGTCGTCGCCACCTCGGCCCAGCCCTGAAATTTGGCGTCGACGCTTTCTCCGCCGAAGTTGGCTGCCGCGGGAACCTGCCCGCTGCCGGGGTTTACGGGCGCGATGAAGATCTGGCCGGCCGTGAGCCGAACGGCACCGAGCAGGCTGAGAACAAGGGCGAGAATCGACGTCTTCACGGTGGGGTGCGCCCCCGGGCCTGAGTTGCGATTGCGGATGCGGAGGAGACGCCGCGCGGGGTGGGGAAATCAGTGACGAACGGGGGATCGATGCTTCAACGAGAAAAACCGGGCGGAATCATCGGCACAACCGGACTCCGAAGCGGGGTCCTCGCCCGCACCTGCCCCGCCGGGCACGGGCGAGCGATCCGGAGGCCGGTGGCCCGGCGGAGTGGGGTGGTGCCACGGGTGCGAAGGCAACACGCCGAGGTTGCCTCTCCTGCGGTGCTCGGCGAAGGTTCCGTCACCGCACTCGCACGTTTGCGCTTGAACGTCTCTCCCGTTTCCCCGCTGCCGCGCCTGGCTCGAATGCTTCTCCGTGCGGTTCCCCGCCCGCGGACCGGCTCTCTTCGCCCCGGATCGGTCCGCGGGCGCCTCGATGCGCTCGAGGTGTTCGCCCCCCTCGCACTCGCGCTGGCCTTCATGCCGACCCTTCGCGCCGCTCCGACGGCACCGGAACCCGCCTGGCGCGAGCCGGGGCAGGTCTTCACCGCGGACTACCTCGCCTCGGGCCGGCTGCGCTACACGGCCGGGGGCGGGGACATCATCGGGCGGAACCGGACCGCGTTCAACAATCGCCCCTTGTATGGCATTTCGGAGGGACGGGCCGTCGTCCTGACCGGCGATCGTCCTTTGGTCCGCCAGCTGGGGCGCGGCACGTTCACGGCCGGAATCGTGCGGGACGGCCGCGGACCGTGGTGGCACGACTACGCCGAGGTGGAGGCGCGTTACCGGGGCGGTCGCATGACCTGGCGGATGTCGGATCCCTCGCTTCCGGGCGTACACCTGCGTCTGGAGGCGGTGCCGCTGCGCGACGTGGAGGGCTTCGCCTTGCGGCTGCAGGCCGAGGGTCTGCGGCCGGGCGATCAGGTGGTCTGGATGCTCGGAGGCGCGGGCTCGGCGAATCGCGGCTCGTGGGACCCGGTGATGCGCGGCAACCCGCACATCGTGCGGCAGGGCGACCCGCGCAAGCCGGAGCTGGCCTACGGGCTCATGCCGGAGTGGTCCGCCGGGAACGCCGTCCGCCTCGAGGATGGCCAGGTGCGGCTCCGGACCGCCGACGCCCCGACGCTTGAGTTCGTGGGTGGCGCCGATCAGGCCGGAGACGTGCGGGTGGTCGACGCCTCCGCGTCGGAATCCCCGGCTCGGCTCGCGGCGAGTACGGGCGGGAGCCGGCCCGCCGCCGGGGGAGTGATTTCGCTGGCGGGTGCAACCGCCACCATCCACTGGCGGTTCGCCACGGCGCAGGCCGATGCGGCCGTGGAGCAGCACGACGCGGCCGCCGCCTTCGCCGCCGCCTGGCAGCACCAAACCGCCAGCGAGCGGATCGTCTCCGAAACCCCCGATCCGTTCCTCGACGCGGCGCTCGCCTCGGTCGGCCACGCCGTTGACGCACTCTACCACCGGCGGACCTCGATGTTCCACCATGGCACGCTGTCCTTCAACATCCCCTTCCTTGGCTGGCGCGTCATTTCGGGTTCCACCGCGCTTGGCTGGCACGAACGCGTCGCCGCCAACGCCGCCGTCTACTTCGCGCGCCAGGTCACTGAGGCTCCTGACAAGGAGCGGCCTGACCCCGATCCGGTCCGTCTTGGCACGCAGCAGTCCGCGAAGTCGCGCTTCCACGGCCGCGGCAAGGTGGCGACGCCGTACGACATGTACGACACGCAGACCCAGTTCTTCGATCAGACGATTCAGGGGTGGCGGGCGACGGCCGATCCCGATCTGGAACGCGGACTGCGACCGGCGCTGGAGCGCCATCTGGAGTGGGCGAGGGAGTGCTTCGATCCCGATGGCGACGGATTGTACGAGAGCTACATCAACACCCTCCCCTCGGACTCCGTCTGGTACAATGGCGGCGGCAGCGTCGAGCAGTCCGCGTACATCTTCACCGCTCACCTGGCCGCGCGCGACCTCGCGCGGCGGGCCGGAGACGCCGCTGCGGCTGCGCGCCACCAGCAGTCGGCCGACCACATCCAGCGCGCGCTGCGCGAGAAACTCTGGCTGCGCGAGCGCGGGCACTTCGGACTCTACGTGGAGCAGGAGCCTCCGCACCGCGTGCATCCCGATGCGTGGACCCTCAGCCAGTATCTGCCGATCGAGGCGGGGCTGCTGACGCCGATCGAGGCGGCGCAGGCGTTGCACTTCACGGAGTGGGCGCTGGAGCGAGTTCGGCTGCCCTACGGCGGTTCGTTGGCCCAACTCTCGAACTGGGTCCCGAGCAAGTGGTCGGTCCGCGACATCTTCAACGGCGACGTCTGGGCGCTCGCGCTTGCGTACGCGCAGACCGGACTGGCTGACGAGGGCTGGGATCTCCTGCGTGGTGCGCTCCTTGAGACGGCCTACGCGGGCGGGATGCCGGGAGGATTCAGTCACATCGCGGCCGGTGCGGATTTCGGCGACAGTGTGAACATGTTCCCCCGGGCGGTGGTGAACGGCATCTTCGGCTACGAGCCGGACTATCCCAACGGCACGGTGCGCATTCGTCCCGCGCTGCCGACGGCCTGGCCCTCCGCTGCGCTGCGGACCCCCGATTTCTCGTTCCGCTTCCTCCGGGACGGTGATCGCGAGCGGTACACCGTGTCGCTCGCGCGCGAGGCGGCGCTGGAGCTTCGCCTGCCCGTCCGCGCCGAGCGCGTCGTCCGCGTGACGATTGACGGCGTGGACGTACCGTGGACGGTGGAGCCGGGATTCGGTTGCACGTGGTTGTACCTGCGCGCCGCGCCGCGGCGCACGGCGGACGTCGTGATTGACCTCAAGCATCGCGTCCCGGTCGCGGATCCGGCCGTGGTGATCGGAAACGTGAACGCACCGGCCTCGCTCGCCGTCGCGCAAGGAACGCGGGAAGGCGTGACGGACCCGCAGGGCGCGATCGTGGGGGTGCGGGTGCAGGGCGATCACATCACCGGGCGTTGGAGAGCACGTCCGGGTCACGCTCTCGTGCTGGCCGACGTGCGCGTCGGCGACCTGCCGCAGCGGCGGATGTACCGGTGCCGCATCGACGATCCGGGCGCGGCGGCCCGGGCGGCGGCGCGGGAGCCGTCGCCCGTGCGCATCACCACAGCTTCTGTTCGCGGCCCATCCAGTAGGCGATCATCCACAGCGCCGGGAACTCCGCGCCGAACAGGTTGGCGAAGGGCGTCATCTCGGTCGGCAGGCGGCCATCGTCCCAGCACTGCCGCAGACCGGAGCGGTCGATGCGGCGCAGGATCCTTCGCGAAACCTCGTGACCCTTCGGATCGATGCCGTGCTTCGTGACCATGAGCCCGAGGATGGCGACGCCGAGCGAGTACAGCGTGCGCCCCTGGTAGCCGGTCGGGGAGCGCCACCACCGCCGTGCGGTGGCGTTCGAACCGGCGCTTGGCGGGCTGCGGTCCTCCCAGCCCTCCTTAACCGGAGTGAATTCCCTCCGCTCGGTGTCGTAAATTCCGTCGAGCAGCAGGCCATCGTCGCCGAGTCCCTTCTGCGCCGCCTCCCAGTAGAGACGCATGTGGCCGAGCCAGTCAGCGTCGTTGGCGAGGCTCGTGGTCAGCCAGTATTCCCCGAGCCACGCATAGTAGAACAGGTTGAAGTTGAGTTCGTACCGCTTGCCCGGCCATGGGAACCGGCCGGCGGCGATGACCTCCCGCACCTGGGCGACCGCGGCGTCGCGGAAGCGCGTCTCGCCGGTGAGGTCAAACGCGGCGTGCACGCAGGCGAAGTACTTTGTGGCGCTGGGGTGGGGGCGGTCGACGATCCGGGTGAAATTCCCGTGATGGTTCATCACCCAGTTGCGGCGGAGGTAGTAGTCGCCGTGGTCGCGCAGGTTGCGCCGCGCGACCTCCCGCTCGGCGTCGGTCGCGAGGTGCTGCGCGAAGTGCAGGTAGTGGAGAATCGGATTGGCGGATTGGTCGAAGCTCGTGGTTGGGCCGCCGCGGCCGCCATGCGGTTTGCCCATCAGGCCGGGCTCGAACGCGCGGCAGAGGTCGAAGATGTGATTGAGGTCGAGGAAGCACTTCCGGGCGAGCCGCAGGGCCTCCGGATCGCCCGTGACGCGGTACCGCAGCATCTGCGACCACAGGACCGAACCGGTCGCCCACGCGGTGTTTTCCCCGTAGTACCAGTCCGCCACCGTGGGCTTCGGTGAGACCTTGCCCCAGACCGAGTCGAGGACCTGATGAAGTTCCGGCGCGACGTCGCCTTCCTGCAGGGGACGGCGCGTGTCGAAGTCCGAGTGGGAGATCAGGAGACCACCCGGGCCGCCGGCGACGTCGAGGACCTGAGCGAGAAAGTCCGCTGCCCGCCGGGCAAAGAGGTCCGCGTCGCCGGCTGGCGCGGCGGACCCGGCCGCAGGCGACGGCGCCGCTTCGCCGCGGAGGGGGCCGGTGAGCGCGAGTCCGGCCGCGCCGAGCGCGGACGCTCGGACAAAGTCGCGACGGGTGCCTGGGGCGGAGGGGGGGAGTGACGAGGGAGGGGGAGTCATGGGGCGCGGAGAGGGGGGGCGGCGCCCGGGGCGGCAGCGGTGGACGCGAGACCATCAACCGCACGGGGGCGCCGAACCGCCGGGGCGACGGGCGGTCGGGTGAATCTCGAGCGTAGGCGCACCGGCGTCTCCGCCAAGGAATTTCCGGGATGGAGCGCGCGTGCGGAGGGAGATGGGGCCTCGCCATCAGGCGTCGCAGTCACTTTTCTGTGCGGCCCCACCGACTCCCCGGACCGAGACCCTTCAACGCCACTCGCCCGTGCACCTCCCCTCCCTGCTCCGCCTGCTCCTGCTCGCCCTCGCCATCCCCGCGCTCGCGCAAACGGTGCCGGCGCCTCCCGCAGGCGCTCCCATCGACGCCGGGAACCACCCGGCGATCCGCCACGGGGCCGGTGCAGCCCGGGTCGCAGTCCTCCATGTGTCGCCCCTGGGCGATGACGCTCACGAGGGCACCGTCGACCGGCCCTTGGCCACCCCGACGAGGGCGCGCGACCGCGCGCGGCGGATGATTGCGCAGGGACTCACGGCTCCGCTGGACATCGTCTTCGGCGGCGGCACCTACCGGTCGGGTCTCCCGCTTGAACTCCGCCCGGAGGACTCGGGTTCCAGCACGTTCCCGGTGACGTGGAGGGCGGCGCCTGGCGCGCGGGTGGTCTGGTGCGCGGGTCGCGTGATTCCCAGCCAGTGGCGGAGGGGAGAAGGAGGCGTCTGGCAGGTCGATCTCAGCGGCATCGGTCCGACGGCGTGGGCTTTCCGGCAGCTGTTCGTGGACGGAAAACGCGCGACCCGCGCGCGGTTTCCGAACGTCGATGCGCCGAATCCCTTTCTGTATGCGAAGGGTGGCGACCTCGATCATGCGCTCATCGAGCCCGCGCTGGTCAAGGAGGCATGGGGTCGGGCCCGCGACGCCCAGATCAACCTCGTCCCGCAATGGCGCTTCTTCAACCAATGGAACACCGTCACGACGGTCGATCCCAAGATGGGGCGCATCGACTTCGCGGAGAGCGAACGCCATGCGAAGGTGATTCCGGGGAACTGGTTCTGGATCGAGGGCGTACGGGAGGAACTCGACCAACCCGGCGAGTGGTTCCTGGATGCGGAGGCGCGCCGTCTCTCGTTCATGCCTCCGCCCGGAGTCGACCCGAACACGCTTGAGATCGTCGCGGCCGCGCTCGACCGGCTGGTCACGGCCCGGGGAGACGTGAATGCCGGCACGCATGTCGAGCACGTGCACTTCGACAGCATCGAGTTTCGGCACACCGATTTCACCCTTGGCCACATCGAGCCGCGCGTGCACACGGATGCGGCGATCCTGTTCGAGAACACCCTCGATTGCTCGGTGCGGCGCTGTCACTTCGAGAACATCGGCGGCTACGCCCTCTGGCTGCATCTCGACAGCCGCGGCAATCGGTTCGACCGCAATACCGTCCGCCACTCCGGCGGCGGCGGGGTGCTGCTCACCGGCGCCCGGCTCTCCTACATGGATGACACGAAGGTTTACACGCCGGGCGAGGCGGCCGCGAAGGTGGCCCCCATCCTGAATGAGATCACTCGCAACACCGTCGAACACTGCGGACGGATCCGCTACTACGGCGGCGGGGTGCACCTCGACTCCCGCCCCGCCTCCATGGCGATGGCACCGGGAAACCTGATTGCGCACAACACCTTCAACGATCTCTCCCGGAACGGCGTTTTCGCGTTCCGCAATCAGGGGGGCAGCGTGGTCGAGTACAACCACATCCACAACGCCATGCAGACGACCATCGACGGTGCCTGCATTCACTTCGCCACGATGAGCCATCTCACCGCGCCGAACTTCATCTTGAACAACTGGCTCTACGATGTGTGGGGCTTCGAGCAGAAGCCGGATGGAAAGCCCATCCGGAGGCTGGGCAACGGCATCTTTCTCGATTGGGATACCAGCAACACCACGGTGCGCGACAACTGGATTTACAACTCCGTCGGCAGAGCCATCAAGCCGATCTGGAAGAACCAGAATCTCGTGATCGAGCGCAATCAGGAATCGACCGAGCGGATCGTGCCGCCGTTCTTCGCTGAACTGGGGCCGGAGGGCACGGCGACCAACGGGATCGACCTCGCCTCAAATCGGCTGATCGGGAGCGTGGTCCACTACACGGATGCGAAGCATGTACGCGCGGCGGGGGCGTGGACGCCCCGGACCGTCAACGGGATGTGGGGACTCTTCCGGTTCAACTTCCTGGTCGGCACCGCCGCGGTGCCGTCGTCGTCGGCGTACGCCCTGCCGATTCCCGAGGACGGGATCTACGAGATCTCCCTGCTCTATCAAGCCCGGGCCGATTGGGCCTCCAATGTCCCGGTCGTCATCGCGCACGCCGACGGAGAGTCCGCGTTGACCTGGAACATGCGCGAAGGATCCACACATGGCTTTTCCGTGCCGGTGGGCTCGTTCCGCTTCACCGCCGCGCGGGGCGGTGAAGCGGAACGAGCCCACCGGCACGGACGGCAAGGTGATCGCGGACGCGGTGGCCTTCGTGAAGGTAGCCCCCTGAGCCGCATCGTCCCTCTCGACGCCGGCTTCGGCTTCGAGGCATCCTGCGGTCCATTTACCCGGCGAGACGACGTGGCGTGGTCCGCGGATCCGCCACGACGAACCGGCTTCCGCCCCCCGCACGAGTCGGAGCGAGAGCCGGGTGGTCAACCGCTGCCGGCGCGCGTGGCGCTCAGAGTTGCCGGCCGAGCGCGAGCAGGCGCGTGCGCAGTTCGGCGAGGTAGCGGTAGCTCGCGTGCACCGGGGCGTCGAGGCCGTCGAGGTGCAGAAGCGTCGTCGCCTCCGACTCGCGATCCGCGCGCCGGAGACGCGTGAGGTTCACGATGGCCCTGCCGTCGGCACCGGCTTAATCGAGGTCTACGAACTCCCGTAAGGAGTCGAAACCCCGCCCGCTGCTCTGAAGCACCCATCGCCCCGGCACTCTCCAGCGAGTGCCGGGGCGATGCGGTGCCGGTCGCTCCGCCTCGCCTGAACGCGCGGCAAATGGCGCGGCTCCCGGTGGTCCGCCTGCCGTCACGCCGGCGGGGGAAGCCCCATCGGAACGGCGCGGCGCGGACAGCCCGGCTTGGGTGCCGATCCCTCGCGGGGTGGGACCAAGGGAGGACCGGAACACTCCCTCGAAGCCGCCGGAGGCGGGGGAGTTCTTTCGTCGCGGCCAGGGGCGGCGGACGGGCCTCGTCAGCGCACGAATTGCTGCACGTAGTCGTCGCCGAGGCCCACGGCCCGGTAGTGGGCACGGCACATCGCGATCTTGGTGAAGACGTCCTCGTAGCCGGTCTGGTTTCCCTCGGCGTCCACGTACACCAGCGCGCCGCTGATGTTGAAGAACGTGATCATCTCGTCCACGCCCGCGACCTCATCGACCACGAGCGTGTGGATTTCGCCGGGGGGCTCGTAGACGAAGCTGCCCTCGCGCGCGACCCAGTCGTGCTCGAGATAGCGCCACGCGCCCTTGATCACGTAGCCGATGACCCACGCGGGGTGGATGTGGCGCGAGAGCACGCCGCTCTTGCGCACGCGGAGCAGGTTGCACCAGCTGCCGGTGACGGTGTTGAGCAGCAGCGGGCGGAACCACACCTGCGGTGCCTGCGGCACCCAGACGCGTTCGTCGGCGGGAATCGCGGCGACGGAAATTTCGGGTAGGATCCCGGGGAGCTGGGTGATCTTCATGGGTTCAGGAGGCAAGGTAGCCGCCGTCGACGGGCAGGATCGTGCCCGTGACGTAGCGGGCGGCGGGCGAGGCGAGGAACAGCGCCGCGTCGGCCACCTCGGCCGTCGTGCCCCAGCGGTTGAGTGCGGTGCGGGCGAGGATGGCGGTGTGGCGGGCGGGGTCGGCGCGGAGGGCGTCGGTGAGCGGCGTGATGATGTAGCCGGGCGCGAGCGCGTTGACGCGGATGCCGTCGGCGGCGTACGCGAGGGCGAGGGACTTGGTGAGCTGGCCCACGCCGCCCTTGCTCGCCGCGTAGGCCGGGATGAGGGCGCCACCGGTGAACGTGAGCAGCGAGGCGATGTTGATGATGCAACCCCGGCGGCGCGCGAGCGCGGGCCGGGCCGCGGCGCAGGCGCGCATCATGCCGGTGAGATTGATGTCGATCACCGCGGCGAAGACCGCGGGGTCGTGCTCGTCGTTGCGTCGGATGATGCCGGCGCAGTTGACGAGGAGGTCGAGTTCCGGGAAGCCATCCACCAGGGCCGCGACGGCGGCGGAGTCGCGCACATCGAGAAGGCGAAAGGCGAGCCGGGATGACGCGCCCTCGCGCGCCGCGGCGACCTCGGCTTCGGTGGCCCCCGTGGCGCAGACCTCCGCGCCGTGCCGCGCGAACGCTGCCGCGATCCCGTGGCCGATCCCGCTCGTGCCGCCCACCACGAGCGCGCGGCAGCCGCGGAACAGGTCGGTGCGGAACGCGCTCTCGGGGTACTCGGGGTTCATGGGCGCAGCGAGCGAGGTTGACGTCAGCCGACTACAACTCGGCTGGCGGGCCAAGCCCAATCAACGCTTCCTTACCGCAGGCGCCAACCAAGGCCAGCATCGCGAGCGGGGTCACGGAGGGCCCGGGCGATCCGTGTTGCCGAAGCCACTCCATCATCACGCGCCGACCCCACGCGTCGGGCAGGGAGTCGTCGAACAATCCCGGCAACCGGTCGCCGCCGCGCAACGGTACGCCCAGCCGCAGCGGCAGGGGGAACGGCGACAGCTCATGGCCGGAGGCAAGGAAGGCGGGATCGAACTCAAACGCCAAACCGGCGGGCGTGTCCGCCAGTCGACCGACTCGTTGGCCGAGATACCGAACGGTGATCTGGCTCAGGACGAATTCCGGCGGCCGCGTTGCCGCGTCGGCTTTGCCAGGTCGTCAAGGGTTACGTTGGACAGGTCGGGCTCCCGTGCGATCCGGTCGACTTCCTCCAGCACGCCGAACACATCCAACACCTTCAGCAGACGCAGGAGCGAGATTTTGCCGGTGCGCTCAAACAGAATATACGTCGCCGCCTTGAGCCCCGCTCGGCGGGCGAGTTCGGCTTGGGTCCACCCCCGCTGCAACCGCCGGGCGCGAACCCGCGACGTGAGATGAGCGGCAACTTCCGGGGCACTTTTTGGCGACATTACTTTATGACTATAAACGATTTGGAGGTCTAGGCGATAGAATAGTAAAGGTGGTAACAACCACCGCGCCATCGGTTGCGCCCGGTCTCGACGGTGCCAGCCGCGTCGGAAACGGGCTCGGCCTTCGGTGCGATTACCGGGAGCGGGTCGCCCCGCTCGAGCCTCGCTTCGTGGCGTCTTCTCAGTCGAGCGCGGTACGGGTCGGCCGAGCAAGAGAGCCGGCTTGGAAACTGGCGGAGGAGACGCGATTTCAACGCGAACCGAAGTGGCGCCAATAACCGTTGCTTGCGCCAGGGTCGTTCAGGGCAAGAGCGCCACGGGATCGATCCCATAGGCGTCGGCGACCTTTCGGATTTGCGCGGCGGTCAATTGCCGTTCCCCCCGCAACAGCCGATAGGCAAGCGAGGCGTCGACCTCGAGCAGTCTCGCCAGGTCGGTGCCGCCTTCGTTGCGTTCCGCGAGGATGAGGCGCAGGAGCTCTGAGCCGGTCGCACGGCTGAGCGGAAACTGGGTGTTCTCCCACTTTTCATAGAGGTCGCTGAGCAGATCGAGGTAATCGGCTTGCTCGGAGTTCAGAGAATGTCCGGCGAGGAGGTCGATCATTTCGGAGGCATTGTGAGCATCAACTTGGTCGCGGATAGGACGGAGCAGGTGCAGCCCCATCAGACCGGCATAGGACTTGGGAATCTTCGCGTAAGGCGCGGTGACGCGGGCGACGGTTTTCATAGGCGGTTCTTCCAGACGTTGCGGCTGTATTCGGCGTGAGTGAGAAAGTTGAGGACAAAGACCTTTTGGCGGTCGTAGTGGATGGCCGTGATCAGGCGGAAATCATTGCCGCACACGTTGAAGATGGTGACCGTTTTGCCGCTTTTCACCTTCGCCTGATCGGCGTGGGGAAACATCCGGCGGGTTTCGACGAGATTCTGCCACGAGCCGGCGAGCACCAACCGGGCCCAATCGTCCAAGGGACGGCCGGCCTTGGGAAACCGGGCGGCGTAGTGGCGCAGGGTGAGTCGCTTGATCAGTCTCACAGCGAGGACAATATGTCCAGTCCGTGGCCAGTTTGTCAAACACCCGACTCGTTGCTTTGGATTTTAGCGGCCGAGTTCGTACTACCAAACCACTCGCCACAGACCGCAGATGGGCAAATGCCCGGAAAATCGTTCGTTGTGAAACTGGCGGAGAGGGAGGGATTCGAACCCCCGGGACCTTTCGGCCCAACGGTTTTCAAGACCGTCGCGATAGACCACTCTGCCACCTCTCCGGTGCGGGCGGCGCGGCCCGGGGCAAACCGGGTGCGGCGTCCATGGCGCTTTCCCGGTCAGGGTGGGGAGGGACCGTGGCGCCGCAAACCCAAAACGCGCCGCCGCAGGGTCGATGCGGTCGGGGCCAGGGTGACCCGATGCACTCGCTTGAGCCCTCCGGCGGGGGAGTCCGGGTGGGCGTTGCCCCCGATTCGCATCCGCAATCGCGCAGTCGCCGGGCGTTGTCTCGGCCTCTTGCAGCAGCGAACGGTTCGTCGGTCCAGGCGCGTTTCAGACGCGCTGTCTCCGGACATCCCCTCGGCGGTGTGCATGGGAGGGAGCTTATTCACAAACGAACCAATCCGCTGGACTCCGTCCGGCGCGGGCGGATGCATGGGCGTCCTGCCATGGAATCCTCCCGCCCCCACCTCTTCGGCGTCCTCGCCGGCATCTTCCTCGCCGCCGGAATCGCCTTCGCCTCCCTTGTCCTCGCTGGCGCGTGGACCCGCATCTCCGAGTCGCGGCTCATCTCGGTCACCGGCTCCGCCCGCCGCAATGTCCTCTCCGACCTTGTGATCTGGCGCTCTTCGTACCACGTCGAGGCCCCGACGCTGCTCGACGCGCACAAGCGGCTGCGCGAGGATTTCGTGAAGGTGCAGCGCTTCTTCACGGATCGCGGCCTGCCCGAGATCGCGGTGGGCCCGGTGCAGATCCGCGAACTCACGGAGCGGGTCACCCTGCGCGACGGCGCAGAGTCGACCACGCGCCGCGTCGGCTACCGCCTCGTGCAGGTCGTGGAGGTGCGCTCGCCGGAGGTCAACCGCGTGCCCGGACTCGCGACGGAGAGCGCGGAACTGCTCGAGCAGGGGGTCACCTTCGTTTCGGAGTCCGTGGAGTTCGTCTACACGAAGGCCGGGGAGGCGAAGGTGGAGATGATGGCCGAGGCGACGCGCGATGCGCGCGCGCGGGCGAATCAGATCGCGGAGAATGGCGGCCGCGCCATCCACGAACTCCGCGACGCGCGGATGGGTGTGATCCAGATCAATCCCCTGCACAGCACCGCGACGAGTTGGGAGGGCAACAACGACACCACCGCGCTCGAAAAGACGATCACCGCGACGGTGAGTGCGTCCTTCTCGCTTCGCTAGCGGTGATGTTTCCGGAGGGTGTCCGCAGGTGAACGGACTGATCAGGCCGGGTTCGTCCGAGCACTTACCTGCGACCCCGGCCCCGTCGGACAGGCACCGGTTTGCCCGCACGACGCCGCGCAAGTGAGCGGCGGTCGTGCACCGAGTCATCCGCGAAGGGCGTCGCGGCACGGTGGGGCGGGAGCGCGACCGCCCGCCCGCAGATGCGCCGCGGCGTGGCGCGCACGCCCATCCAATCCTGCGGCCGCGAACCGCTCCCCGACTGGCCGGCCTGTTGCGATCAGGACCGCCGCCGGCCGGCGAAGAAGGCGAGCCAGACCCCGAGGGCGAGCAGCAGGATCAGCCACCAGAAGACGCGGAGTTCGCGGGCCGCGAGCTCCGCGAACGCGAGGACCCGCGGGAAGAGCAGGGCGATCAGCACGAGCCCGCCCACGGCGCCGATCCACGCCAGGGTGCGGACCCAGGGGTGTGTCGGTGGGTTGAGGTGGATTTCGCGGCGCCAGCGCATGGGTTCAGGGCCGACGCGCGGCCGGCGCGGCCGCGGGGTTGGTCGGCAGATTGTTCAGGGGCAGAATGAAGTTCGTGCCACTGGAGTCGCCGCCGCCGATCACGAGCGGCGCCTTGCCGTCCCACTTTTCAACGATCTGGAGCTGGATCAGGCCGGGCGTATCGCGCAGGGCCTCGCCGCGGATGCGGATCGCCTCGGCTTCGCCCTTGGCCCTGATGATGGCGGTCTCCGCCTCGATCTGCGTCTTCTGCTGCGTGAAGCGCGACTTGGCGGCTTCCTGTTCCTGCACCATCTTGGCCTCGATGGCGGCCTCGAGTTCCTTCGAGAGCGTGATGTTCTCGATGACCAAGTCCTCGATCACGAGGAGTCCGCCGACCTTCTCCTTCGCGCCGGCGAGCGTGCGGTTCTTGACCTCCTCGCGACGACGCACGATCTGCTCGGCGCTCTGGAGGGCCGTCACTTCCTTCAGCGCCTCCTGCAGGCGCGGGGCGACGAGGCTGTCGAACGGATCACCGGCATAGTTCTTGTAGATGTTCACCACCTGGCTCTCCGGAATGCGGTAGAGGACGCGCAGCATCACGTTCACCTGCTGCAGGTCGGACGAGTAGCACTCCGCCGGCAGGCCCTGCGAGAGCTGCCGGACCGGCACGCGCAAGAGGTGCGAGATGAACGGGCTCTTCGTGCCGAAGCCCTCGGGCTTGGCCTCATCGCTGACCTTGCCGAGCGTCACCAGGACACCGCGAAAACCGGGGTCGACCACGTAGGTCGCCTGGGCGAGGGCGAGGACGGCGACGACGATGATGATGCCAAAACCGATTAGTTTTCCAGGGTTCATGATGTGAAGAAGATACAAAATCCGGCCCGGCCACCGCGGCAAGTGCGGAACGGGAGGAATCAGAGCAGCGGATTCCACGGCCCCGATTTGGGGTTTCCGAAGGATGTCCCCGGCGGCTCCCGCTTCTTTGCATGGGTCATGGCGGATTCCCTGTTTCCGGAGTGGATCGAGGGTGGGGCGCGACCCGTGCCGGCGTTCGACCGCGCTTCGGCAGTCGACCCGGCGCGGGTTGCCGGTGGAGGAGGCGGTGCGACGGGGACCGGCGCGAAGGAGGCCGGGGTGGCGGGGACGGTGAGCGTGCCGAAAGACGCGACGCACCGCGGCGGGAGCGGACCGAGCACGGTAGCGGGCGGCGAGGCACCGAGCCACCGGGCCGGGAGCGTGGTCGGCGACGAAGGGGCCGTGACGGAGATTGCCGGGGAGTATGGTTCCTTCACCTTTCCCGAGCGGGTTCTGCAGAAGCTGTGGCTTCGGGGTGAGGTCGATGACCGGGAGGCGCATCTGGAGGATGGACGACGGGTCCGGGTATTGGAGCCGGGACGATGGAATCACTCGGGCGGACCTGACTTCGGTTCGGCGGTGCTTGAGATCGACGGTTGCCGGCGGGTCGGGGACGTCGAGTTGCACCTCCGGGAGCGCGACTGGCAGGCACATGGTCATGGGCAGGATGTGGCGTACGACGGCGTCATGCTGCATGCGGTGCTGTTCCCGTCGGACGCGCGCTGGACCGAGGGGAGGGAAGGACGCCGGATTCCGGTGCTGGTGTTGCTCCCCTTGCTGCGGCGCGGGCTGGAGGAGTATGCGGCCGATGAGGCGGTCGAACGGTTGGCCGGGCGCCCGGAGACGAGGATCCTCGACGCGTTGCTGCGCTGCCTTCCGGAGCAGCGAGCCGCCCGTGTGGTTGCGGCTGGGCGGGCCCGCTGGGAGGAGAAGGTGGCTTGGGCGAGGCTCCGCTTGGGTCGCTTGGGGTGGTCGGCCGCCTGCCACCATGCGGCGCTTCAGGCGCTGGGAGCCCGGGCCAACCGGGCGGCGATGCTTCGGGTGGCGGCGGAATGGCCGCTCTCCGAGTGGTCGGCGCATCCCGACCTCGCGACCCGGGTGTGGCTCAGCGGGGCCGGCGGACCTCGCTGGACCCTGCAGGGGGTGCGACCGGCGAATCATCCGCGCCTCCGGCTGGAGCAGTATGCGGCTTGGGTTGCGCGGGTGCCGGCCTGGCCGGAGCGCTTGTGGGACTTTCCCTGGCCGGAGGGGATGGCGCAGGCGGACGACGTCGTCGCGGTGCGCCGGCGCATCCGCCTCGCCGGACTCCGGGCTGACGTCAGCGGGGCGGTGGGCGGGGGGGCGGTCCGGTCCGGGCGCTTCGATTCCCTCGTCTGCGATGCGTGGCTCCCGCTGCTCGCGGCGCGCGGCCGCGACGTGGCCGGGCTCTGGTTTCACTGGCTTCCCGGCGAACTCGCCGCCACCGTCCGTCCGGCGTTGGCGTCATTTCCGGGCGAGCGGGTTTTCCGCCCCCTGTCCCAGGGTGCGGCGCAGGGCGTGTGGGCGATCGGGACGGGGCTGGATAGAAGTTTGCAAGAAGCCCCGGATCGGGCGGGGTGTGTGGCTTGACAAGCGTTTGCGCAGCGAGCTTAGTGGAGGGTCTCAAAATCCCTTCACTTCCAGTTGAAGTGGGCCTCTGGCCCGCTTTTTTTTTCCTCTTTCACCGTCATCCCCCTTTATGAGCAGCGAAATTCTATCCGTCCTCGAGTACATGGAGAAAGAGAAGGGGATCGGTCGCGCAGACATGATTGCGGCGATCGTCAACGCCATCAAGGCGGCGGCCCTCAAGGGAGTGAATTCCGGTCAGGAACTGAAGATCGAGATCAACCCCAAGAACGGCCAGCTCAAGGCTTGGTCGCTGCTCAAGGTCGTTGATTCGGTGAGCAACCCGCACACGGAGATCCACGTGGAGAAGGCCCAGGCGGTCAAGCCGGGCGCCGTACTCGGGGAAATGCTGGAGCGCGAAATCGATCCCGCGACCCTCGGCCGGATCGCCGCCCAGACGGCCCGGCAGGCCGTGATGCAGCGGCTCCGGCAGTTCGAGAAGGACCGGATCTACGACGACTTCAAGGACATGGTCGGGAACATCGTGACCGGCACGGTGCGGCGCAAGGAGCGCAACGACATCTTCATCGAGCTGGGCAAGGCCGAGGCCATTCTCCCAGGCAAGGAGCAGGTCCCGGGCGAGGAGTACCAGCCCGGCGATCGCATCCGCTGCCTCCTGCTCGACATTGAGAACACGCCCCGCGGCCCGGAACTGATTCTGAGCCGCGGCTCGCCGCGTTTTGTCCGCCGCCTCTTCGAGGCCGAGGTCACCGAGATCGCCGATGGTACGGTCAAGATCGAGACCTTCGCCCGCGAGCCCGGCTACCGCACGAAGATGACGGTGACGTCGAAGGATCCGAAGGTGGATCCCGTGGGGGCCTGCGTCGGTGCGCGCGGCGCGCGCGTGAAGACGATCGTCCGCGAGCTGAACGGCGAGAAGATCGACATCATCAATTTCTTCGCCGACCCGAAGCAGATGGTCATCGAGGCCCTCAAGCCGGCGGTTCCGCGGGAACTGGTGTTCGATGAGAAGAACCGGCGCATCCTCGTGAAGGTGGTCGCCGACGACCTTGCGGTTGCCATCGGCAAGGGCGGCAAGAACGTGCGCCTGACGTCGCGGCTGCTCGGCTGGCGCCTCGAGGTGGAGGAGTTCCGGACCCAGGCCGCCGATCCGCGCGCGGCGGGCGTTGCGGCGCTGGTTTCGGCGTTTGGTTTCTCCCCGGACATTGCCGGGCGCCTCTTTGCGATCGGCGTGAATTCCCCCGCCGCCTTCGAGGGCGTTTCGGCCGACGATCTCGTGCAGGCCGGCTTCACCGCGGAGGAAGCGGAGCAAATCATTTCCCGGGTGGGCGGAGCCTGACCCTTTCCCGTCGCAGTTCCCAATTCCCTGTCCCGTCCGCAACCCCTCCGATTTCGATCCCGGCCCAGCACTGAACGATGAGCATCCGCATCCACGAACTAGCCAAGCGATACAACATGGAAGGCAAGGAGATGCTCGCCTTGCTGCGGGAGCGTGGCTACGTGTCAGCGGATACGCGTTCGGTCTCGAGCACGGTCAGCAAGATCTACGAGGAGGAAGTGGCCAAGGAGTTCGCCGCGCGGGCGGCCGCTGCGGCTCCCGCCCCGGCGGCGCCGGCTCCCGTGCCGGCCGCTTCGGCGGCGGGTGAGGCCCCGGGCGTCAAGCTGCCTGCCGGTGTCTTCGTCAAGTCCAAGGACGACGTCGTGCGCGAGCGCGAGGAATTCAAGGCCGCCGCCGCGGCGGCGGCTGCCGCCCCGGTCTCGGCTCCGGCCGCTCCGGCTCCGGCGCCGGTCGCGCCTCCCGCTCCTCCGGCCGCCGCCGTCGTCGTGCGCGCTCCGCTGGCTCCTCCGACTCCACCGCCGACGCTCCCGACCGCCCCCGCGCGGCCTTCCGTGGTCGCCCCGCCGTCGCTGCCGCCGCGTCCCGCGCCCACGACCTTCAGCCCGGCCCCCCGGGCGGTTCCGCCTCCCGTGACGGCGCCTCGCCCGGCACCGTCGTTCACGTCGCAGGGGGTGCTCCCGGCCCGACCAACCCCGGCGCCCGCACCGGCTCTGGTTCGCGTGCCGACCTCCTTCGCGGGTGCGCCGGCCCCGGCCGCGGCTCCGGCCCCGATCCGTCCTCCGGTGGTCTCCGCGCCGCCGGTCGTCAGCGCCCCGCCGGCCGTCAGTGCGCCGCCGTCGACCCCGCCGCCGGTGCGGCCAATCGCCGCTCCGCCGCTCCCTCCGGCTGCGTCCCGCCCGCCCGGTTCCGGTCCGATCCCCCTCGCTTCGCCCTCGGCCCCGGCGGTGCCGGTGGCCACGTTCTCCCAGCAGGGCGATCTCAGGATCATCCACATGAAGCCTCCGGTGCTCGTGCGCGACTTCGCCACGGCGCTTGGGCTGAAACCGTTCAAGCTCATCTCGGAGCTGATGGAGATGGGCATCTTTGCGTCGATGACCCAGAGCCTCGACGAGCAGGTCGCGGTCCGCGTCGCCGAGAAGCATGGTTTCGTCCTGGAGGTGAAGCACCGCGGCGACGTCGCGTCGCAGCACGCCGCCAAGGAGAAGGAGAAGGCGAAGCAGCAGAAGCCCGCGGTCGACGACGCCGCGAACCTGGCCCCGCGTCCGCCGGTGGTGTGCATCCTCGGCCACGTCGACCACGGCAAGACGTCCCTGCTCGACGCGATCCGCAAGGCCAATGTCGCCGCCGGGGAGGCGGGCGGCATCACCCAGCACATCGGTGCCTACCAGGTCGAACACTCCGGACGTCGCATCACCTTCCTGGATACGCCGGGCCACGCCGCCTTCTCGAAGATGCGCGCCCGCGGCGCCAACGTCACTGACGTCGCGATCCTCGTGGTCGCGGCCGACGACGGCTTCATGCCGCAGACCGACGAGGCGCTGAAGCATGCCCAGAACGCCAAGGTCGCGCTCATGGTCGCCGTCAACAAGATGGACGTGAAGGGCGCCAACCTCGACCGCGTCAAGTCCCAGATGCAGGAGCGCGGGATCGCCCCCGAGGACTGGGGTGGAGAAACCATCACCGTCCCGGTCTCCGCCATCAAGGGCAACGGCATCCCCGAGCTTCTCGATTACATCCTGCTCCAGGCCGACGTTCTCGAACTCAGGGCCAATCCCAAGGGGGAGGCGTCCGGCATCATCATCGAGTCGCAGATCGACGTCGGCCGCGGTCCGCTCGCGACCGTCATCGTGCAGCGGGGCACGCTCCGCGTCGGCGACGCGCTCGTGTGCGGCGCCCACTGGGCGAAGGTGCGCGCGATGTTCGACGACCAGGGCAACACGCTCAAGGAGGCCCCGCCGTCGACCCCCGTCCGCATCATCGGCTGGTCCGGCGCGCCCGAAAGCGGGGCTTCATTCCGGGCGGTCAGGAATCCGCGCGAGGCCGAGAAACTGGCCGAGGAAGTCGAACTGCAGCAGCGCAAGCAGGCCTCCTCCCTCGCCGCGCAACCGAAGAACGTGTCCGTCGAACAGCTCTTCGCCGACATCGCCGCCACACAGTCCAAGATCCTCAAGGTCATCATCAAGACCGACGTCTTCGGCTCCTCCGAGGCGGTGCGCAACGTCCTCGAGGCAATCAAGAGCACCAAGGTCTCCCTCGAGATCGTCTCCACCGACGTCGGGCTCGTCACCAAGAACGACGTGCTCATGGCCAGCGCCGCCGGCGCCGTCGTCATCGGCTTCAACACCAAGCTCGAGAACGGCGTCACCCCGCTCGCCAAGCACCACGGCGTCCGCGTCGAGACCTACGGCATCATCTACGAACTCGCCGACAAGGTGCGCGAGATGATGGCCGACCTGCTCGACCCCGACATCAAGGAGGTCCGCACCGGCGCCGCCGAGGTCCGCGCGACCTTCCCGCTCGCCAAGGGCTTCGTCGCCGGCTGCCTCGTCACCGAGGGCAAGATCACCCGCAACTCCCGCGCGCGCCTCCGTCGCAAGAAGGAGGTCGTGTTCGAGGGCAAGATCGACACGCTCAAGCGCTTCAAGGACGACGCCAACGAGGTCCGCGCGGGCCTCGAGTGCGGCATCAAGCTGGGCGACTTCAACGGTTACGAACTCGGCGACACGATCGAGGTCTTCGAGGTCCAGAAGGTCCGCGCCTCCCTCTAGGCCACGGCGGCTCCGGTCTGCGCCCCGCGCCGGTCGCCCGGCCGCGCCGGCGCTCCGTCCGCTCCCGCCGACCCGCCCGATCCCTTCCTTTCCCGTGTCGAACCGCAGCCTCCGCATCAACGAACTCGTCCAACGCGAGTTGAGTGACTACCTGCACCGGCACCACCGGGAGGAGGCGGTCGCGATCACCATCACCGCGGTGGACGTCGACGACGATCTCCGCACCGGTCGCATCCATGTCGGGGTGATCGGGACGCCGGAGTTCGCGGTCGACCGGCTGCGCTGGCTCCGCCGTCACTCCGAGGAAATCCGCCGCGAACTGGGTCGCCGCGTGATCCTGAAGTGGAACCCGCGCTGGGTCTACGTGCTCGACGACTCCGGCGAGCGCGGCGCCCGGATCCAGCAACTCCTCGATGCGATCGAGGAGCAGGAGCGCCGCCGGGCGCGCCCGGCCCCCGGGGGAGACGCCTGAGCCCGCCGGGCCACGGATTGGTCACGCGCATGGACTCCTCCGCCACCGTTTCCCCGTCACTCGCCGAGCGCTTCCAGCGCCTGCTGGCCGACCTCGGTTCGCGGCCCGTCGCGGTGGTCGGCCACGCCCGGCCCGATGGCGACTGCATCGGGTCGCAGGTTGCCCTCGCCCGCGTCCTGCGCGCGCGCGGCCATGCCGTGGTGTGTGCCAACGCCGACGCCGTGCCGCGGCGCCTCGCGTTCCTCGTCGGCGATCTCACGTTCGCGCCCGCCGCCGCGCTGACCGGGGAGCCGGCGGCGATCTTCGTCGACTGCGCCGACCACCTGCGCGCCGGTGAGAAGCTGCGGGCGCGGCTGCCCGCCCCGCTGGGCAACATCGACCACCACCTTTCGAACGAGGGCTTCGCGCAGCACAACCTGATCGACACCCGCGCCTCCGCGACGTGCGAAATCCTCGCGCGGCTCTTCCTCGACGCCGGCCTGCCGGTCGACGCGGCCACCGCGCAGGCCCTTTATGCGGGCATCGTGACCGACACCGGCCAGTTCCGCTTCCAGTCGACCACGCGCGAGACGTTCCTCCTTGCCGCCGAGTTGGTGGCGCGCGGTGCGCGTCCGGCCGAGATCGGTCAGGAACTCTACGAACAGGAAAGTCCGGGCCGCATGGAATTGCTGCGCCGCTTTCTGGGCAGCTTCGAACGCTGCGGCGGTGGACGCATCTGCATCGGGACGCTGCCGCTCGGGATCTTTGCCGAGACGGGAACGAGCGCCGAGGACACCGAAGGCCTGGTCGACTACGCGCGCGGCATCGAAGGTGTCGAGATCGGCGTCCTGATCGAGGAGCGTCCCGACGGCTTCAAGGCGAGCCTCCGGGCGAAGGATCCCGCGCTGCGCCTCGACCAAGTGGCCGGACTCTTCGGCGGAGGCGGGCATGCCTGCGCCGCCGGCCTGAGCCTCCGCGGACCGGCGGCGGCGGACTTCCGGTCCCGACTCGAGACGGCGCTGACGGAGCGCCTGCAGCGCCGCGACGCCGACCGACGCACCTCCTGACCATGCTTGCGCCCGCCAAGGAACTCGAAGGCATCCTCCTGATCGACAAGCCGAGCGATCACACCTCGCACGACGTGGTCGCGCGGGTGCGTCGCAAACTCGCGATGAAGCGCATTGGCCATGCGGGTACCCTGGATCCGATGGCGACGGGGCTCCTGATCATGCTCGTCGGCAAGGCGACGAGTGCGTCGCAGTTCCTGATCAGCCTCGACAAGGAGTACGCCGGGACGATCCGCCTCGGGGTGGTGACGAATTCGCAGGATGCGGAGGGTGAGGTGGTCGAGACCCGGCCCGTGCCGCCGCTGACCGAGGCGCAGGTGACGGCGGCGATTGCGACCTTTCTCGGCGACCAGTACCAGACCCCGCCGATGTTCTCGGCGATCAAGATCGACGGCGTGCCGCTGTACAAGTCGGCCCGCAAGGGCGAGGAGATCGAGCGCGAACCGCGGTTCATCCGGGTGATGAGTTGGGAGCTGACCCGCTTTGCGCCGCCGGAGCTGGATTTCCGGCTGCGCTGCAGCAAGGGCACCTACGTGCGCACGCTGGCGCACGACCTTGGCTACAAGCTCGGATGCGGCGGGCATCTGGCGGCGCTGCGGCGCACCGCCACGCACACCTTCCGGGTGGAGCAGGCGCTGACGATCGAGCAATTTGAGGCGATGCCCCGTGCGGACATCGCGGCGCGCCTGATCCCGGTGCGGGACGCGGTCCCAGCCGGATTTGCTCCGTGAACCCCGGGGGCGTGCTCCACGGATTGGCGGCCGCCGGCTCGCTGCCGCCGGGCCCGCTGGCGGTGGCGATTGGCGTGTTTGACGGCGTGCACCGCGGCCACCGGGCGGTGGTTGGTGCGGCGGTCGCGTGGGCCGGCCGGACCGGCGGGCGGGCGGTGGCGTTGACCTTTGATCCGCATCCGAGCCGCCTCTTCCGCCCGACGGATCCCGTCCGCCTGATCCTCCCCCTCGCGTCGCGCGCGCGCGCCCTGCTTTCCCTTGGCGTGGACGGCGTGATCGTCGAGCCGTTCTCGGCGGAGTTCGCGGCGCTGGAAGCGGAGGAGTTTCTCCCGCGGCTGAAGGCGGCGTTACCTGGCCTTGGCGCGGTGGCGGTGGGCGAGAACTGGCGCTTTGGGCGAGGCCGCCGCGGCGATGCCGCGCTCCTGATCGCGCAGGGCAGGGCGCTCGGAGTCGAAGTGACAGTGGCGGCGAGCGTCAGCGATGGGGACGAACGCGTGAGCAGCACCCGCATCCGCGCGTTGCTGGAGGCGGGGGACGTGGAGGGGGCGAACGCCCTGCTCGGTGCGCCGTATTGCAGCGACGGGGAGGTCGCGCCCGGGAAGCAACTCGGCCGGACGATTGGATTTCCGACCCTGAATCTCGCGTGGGACCCGGAGCTCCGGCCGCGCCTCGGCGTCTATGCGGTGCGGGTGCGCCGGGCTGGCGGATCGAAGGGGGAGGCGCCGCTTCCTGCGGTGGCGAACTATGGCCTTCGCCCGACCGTCGAGCAGGCCACGGTGCCGAGGTTGGAAGTCCACCTGCTCGGCGCGTGTCCGTTCTCCGCGGGCGCGGCCTTGGAAGTGGAGTGGCTGCGCTTCCTGCGCGGAGAGCAGCGCTTCCCGGATGTGGCGGCCTTGCGGGCGCAGATCGAGCGCGACCGGGCGGAGGCCGCGGCCTTTTTCGCCGGGCCCTCCGCCTGAGATTTTTCCTTGCACGCCGGGGGGCTGGAGCGGTCCCGTCGCGGGCCGCGTTGCCGTCGCGGCGAACTCGGACTCATCTCTTCGGTGGCGACGTCTCGGCAGAGGCCCGGCCTGAGCCGGTCAAGAGAGTCAGCGTCAAGCCCACGAGGAGGATGGCCACCGTGCCGATCACGGTGATCATGAAGCTGTGGAACGGACTGCGCCAACGGGCCCATTCGTCGGTCATCAGAGGTGACAGGCTCATCCAGCAGATCAGCAGCAGACCCACGGCGACTCCGGCGGCGGCAGCCGCATTCTTCGCGTGACGCGAGATCATGCCGAGGAGGAACAAGCCGAGCATTCCTCCGCTGAAGATGCCCGCCATCTGCCACCAGATGTCGAGCGCGCTCTTGACTCGGATCATTGCCAGCGCGGCGGCCGTGCCTGCAAGGCCGAAACCCAGCGTCGCCATCCGCAATACACGCATGGACTCGCGCGCATCGGCCTCGGGTCGAAGGTACCGCCGGTAGAGATCACAGAGCGTGAGCGTGGCGGCGCAGTTGATTGAACTGGCAAGGGTGGACTGGGCGGCGGCAAAGATCGCCGCGATGACCAGTCCGGTCACCCCGACGGGCAGGCCGGCGTTGATGAAGTGCGGGAACACCTTGTCGGATTCCCCAGCCAGGGTGATTCCGGCGGGCAACAGTGCGGGACGAGCGGTGTAATAGGCGAAGAGCGCGGTCCCAATGAACAGAAACACGCCGGAGATCGGCAGGTACAGCATCGCTCCCAGCCACACGCTCTTCTTTGCCTCCTGGTCTGATTTCGCTGTGGCGTAGCGCTGCACGTAGCTTTGGTCGGTTCCGAAGTTCTGCAGGTTGATGAATAGCCCGTAGATCACGACGACCCAGAACGTGGCCTCGGTCAGGCTTGGAGCGAAGCTTCCCAGACTGAACTTGTCATTTGCCGCCGCGATGCGAAACAGCTGACTCGGCCCCTCCGGCATCCCGAACAGCAGCAGTCCGGCGCAGATCAGCGCGCCTCCGATCAGAACGACGCTCTGCACCACCTCGGACCAGATCACCGCCTCGATGCCGCCGACGAGGGCGTAGAGCACGGTGACGAGACCCGTGACGAGAATCAGAGTGATCAAGCTCCAGCCAGTCATCGGTGCCAGGGCGAGTGCGAGCAGGTACATGATCGTACCCATTCTTGCCAACTGGGTCAGGAGGTAGCACATCACGGCGTATGTGCGGGCCCACGCGCCGAACCGGGCCTCGAGGTGATGATAGGCGGAGACCTCGCCGCTCTGCCGATAGAACGGCACGAACCATTTCACCGCCACGAGGGTGGCGACCGGAATCGCGAGGCTGAACGCGAACGGGTTCCAGTCGCCGCCCACCGCCTTGCCGGGCAGGGCGAGAAAACTGATGCTGCTGACGTAGGTACCGAAGATCGAAAGCCCGACGGCCCAGCCGGGAATCTGTCCTCCCGCCTTCATGAACTGGTCGGGTGTGCCGCTGCGACGGCCGAACCACCAGCCCATGGCTACCATGCCCGCGAGATAAAGCACGAGAACAGCAAGATCGATGACCGGCAGCGTGGTTTTCATGGCAGAGGGGAGGGAGGGGAGATCGGGCGGCGCATCTCGGCCGCGGCGCGCGGCTCCCCGGTCACCGCAGGCGACAGCGCAGACCGGGCGATGGCGCGTGGAGGGATCGCTGGCTGGCGAGGAGCCTCTTACCGTGTCTCAGCGTGGGATGTCTGCACGTTCAGTGCGGCGAGGTCAGCCTGAAGCTCAGCGACGCGGGCACGAACGACGTCGCGCTCGCCTTCGGGAAACCGCTCGAACGGTTCCGCCATGAAGTCGCTGCAGACTCCCAGGCAACGCAGTGCGCCCTTGATCCCCGTGATGACGGGCGACGAGTGCCGGCCGATGCGATAGAGTGCCTCGCTCACCCGGAGGATCGCCGCCTGCAGCCGCTCGGCACGGACGGCGTCGCCCGCGAACGCGGCCTCACACAGCTGCACGTAGAGCCGAGGGAATACGTTTGCGCCGCCGCTCACCCCTCCGTCGCCGCCAGCGCGCAGTGCGTCGAGGAGACGTTCCTCGGGGCCGATCAGGAAAGACCAGTCGGGTCTCTCGCGGCGAAGGGTGAGGATCTGCTTAAAGTACTCAAGATCGCCGCCGCTGTCCTTCACGCCAATCACCCCCGGCAGCGCGGTGGCGCGTCGCACTGTCTCGACAGCGAACGGCACCTTGGTCATCTGCGGCATGTTGTACAGCAGCACGGGGAGGGGCAGTTCCGGGATCAACCGCTCAAGGTGCCCGCTCAATTCATCCTGATTGGACGGAAAGTAGTACGGCGTCGCGAGGACGAGGGCCTGCGCGCCGCGCTCCGCGGCATATCGGGAAAGGCTCACACACTCGGTGAACGACGTGTCGGTGATTCCCACCAAGACGGGCCGTCGTCCCGCCACCTGGTGCGTGACGCGATCAATCAACTCCCGTCGCAGACGGTAGCTCAGTCCGGGCCCCTCGCCGCTGGTTCCCAGGATGAAGAGACCCGTCACGCCGCCTCCGAGAATGTGCTCGACGAGTCTCTCCAAGCCCGGGTGATCGAGCTGATCGCGCCCCTGCAAGGGCGTGATCATGGGAGGAACGATTCCGGGCCGCATTGGTGACGGAGAGGGGGCTGCCATGGGTTTGGAGAGATGGAGGCGACGGACCGGGTGGAGGCGGGGCCGTCGAGGGGGAGGGGAGTAAGGAGGATTAGGGCGCAGCCTCGGTTTGCCGTGGCCGCAAGCCACCAGAGCTTGCCGGGGGCGGAGTCGCCTCGAGCGGATCACCGCGACGGCGGTGCCCGGGTGGTTTAGCAGACTCGACCGCGTTTCATCGCCGTGGAATGCCCGGGGGGCTTGGCTCCCACCCATCGCTCGTCGATTGGCTCGCTGGCGAGTTGGTAGCGCGTGTCCGTCGAAAGGCGGATCTGATCGGTGGTGTTGTCGAGGCTGCCGTGGACCAGCGTCATGTTGAAGAACACGACATCGCCGAGCTTGTACTCCTCCGCCGTGAGCCAACGACCGCCGAGGCTTTGCTGGAGGGCGAGGGGGTTGCGGGAGAGCGTTCCGTCCCACCACTTGCGACCGGCGACGTAGTCGGGGGCGTCGTCGTGATTCTCGCAGTAGGTGTCGACGTCGCGGGACAGGTACGACTGAAGTTCGGCCGCGCGGCGATGGCTGCCCTCGAGCACGAGGAGCCCGCCGAGGGCGAGCGGGATGTCGCCGAGCGGAACCCACGCGGTGTAGAGCTGATTGGTGCCGCGGGACATGTAGACGAGGTCGCAGTGGATCGGACTCCCATGCCCATGTCCCTTCGTGCGGAACCACACGAAGTCGAAGTGCCGCACCGGGCCCCCGAGAAACTCCCTGAAGAACGAGAGCATCCGTTCGCCGAAGAGCAGCTCCCGCAGTTTCGGATCATGCTGATCGAGCGGGTTGCCCATCGCGCGGCCGACCTCCCGTCCCGGAATCCCCCTCGCCTCGTCGCGAGGAGAACCGGGACGGAGCATGCCCAGACGCTCCAGCTGGTTGGTCAGGGAATCTCGGACGGCTTGGACCCGTTCGCGTTCCCAGAAGCCGCGCAAGAACAGATAGCCCTCCTCCTGCATCCGCTCCCGAAGAGCGGGGATCGAGTCTGCTCCGGGGGTGGTGTCGCGGAGGAATCCCAGATGCGTGGGGGCGGGATTGATCTCGACCCCGAGGGTGCGGAGCACGGGAAACGTGGCGGTCGTCGTCATGGACTGCGAAGTGCCGCGAAGAGGAAGCCTCTGGAGCTCCTCGGAGCAAGAAAAAACGTTTTAGCTTATAATGGGGGCCTTGCGTCGCCCTTGCATCCGCCGTGGCGCCACGGTCTATTGTGACGTTCTCACCATGGCACGAAAGCAATCCAAGGGCGGCGCACGCGTGACGGTTCGCGACATTGCTGAGGCGACGAATTTTTCGATTGGCACCGTCTCGACGGTCCTGAATCAGCGGCATGTGGAGCGGCGGATTCCGGTCGAGACGGCGGAGTTGGTCCGGGAGACGGCTGCGCGGCTGGGGTACTTGCCGGACATCGGCGCGCGGCGTCTCCGCAGTGGCGCGGGGGCGAGAAACAACATCGTGATTGCGTTCATCACGAGCTTCGAGGCGCCACTGGGCGTGGTGAACCAGTTCGTCTCGGCGCTTCGGAAGGCCGCGGTTGGGGAAACCGGAGGCCGGCGGAGGAGTTTCTCCCTGTTGATCGAGATGTTTCCCGCCGGGCGATTGCGCGAACTCCCTGGCCTCCTCAGCGGCGATCACTTCAACGCGGCGCTGATCGCGAACACGACTCCGGAGGATGATCTTTTCCTCGCCCGCACCCATCTTCCCTATCCCGTGGTGCTCGTGAATCGCTCGGTGCCGCGGTACGCCAGCGTGGTGGAGGATCCGGAAGGCGGTGCGCGCGCGGCTGAAATCCTGGTGCGCGCCAAGCGCTCGCACCTTGCAGTGCTGCATGGCCGTCCGCTCACGCAAACCACACGGGCGCGCGTGGACAGCTTCATGGCCGCAAGCGTGCAACTTCTCGGTCGGCCGGCTCACGTGGTGGTCGCGGATTCACTGTCCGAATCGGCGGCGTACGAAGCCATGGAAGGTTTCTTTGCGGCCGGGGGCCGCTGTGATGGGCTGTACGCGGTGACCGACAGTTTGGCCCTCGGTGCCTACCACGCGATCCGCCGTCGCAAGTGGGTCATTCCCGACGACATCGCGGTGGTCGGCGTGGGCGATTACGAGAGTTCGCCCTTCTTCGATCCGCCGCTCACGAGCGTCGGCGTCCTCCGGCAGCAGGTCGGCTGGGAGGCGAGCCAGATGCTCCTGCGGATGCTTGGCCAGACTGGCGGTGCCCAACCTGAGCGGATCGAGACCCCGGTCCATACCGTCTTGCGGGAATCCACGGGGCACGGCCAGCGCTAGCGCACGTGGCTTGGGGAGAAAAGTGTTTGACAGGCAGACGCGGCTCTGGGGTCGAAAAAACGTTTTAGCAAAAATTCGGCCCCGACCCGTGCCCAGTCTGTCCCGGCGACGGGCTCCCGCTGCCTCTCCCCACCTAACCCTCCCATGAACCCCCTGATTGTCTCCCCGCGAAGCGCCTGCGCTTCTCTTTCGCTGCTGCTCGGCGTTCTCGCCGCCCATTCCGCCTCCGCCCAGTCAACCCCACCTCCCGCCAAGGTCGAGACGGCGGCGGCCGACGTCACGGTCTTGCGACCGTTCGAAGTGACCGCCTCCACCGAGGGGGGCGGTTATCGGGTCTCAAGTGCGTCGACGGCCACGCGTACGAACACCGCGCTCATCGCCATTCCCCAGACGGTGAGCATCGTGACCGAGGCTCTCTGGCGGGACACGGCGTCGACCACGTTCCAGGACTCTTTCCGGTTCATCCCGGGGGCTTTCGTGCGGGACCGGAACGCCGGCTTCGGTGGCGTCAACCTCCGGGGCTTCGAGAACAGCAACGGTTTCGCGACGGATGGTGTGCGCATGGCGCCCTACAAGCGGGATCTTGCCGGGTATGACCGGTTGGAGGTCGTGAAAGGTCCTCCCTCCGCCGTGCAGGGGAGGGGCGGCGTCGCCGGCTTGCTCAACTACATCCTCAAGAAACCCGATCTGAAGCGGGCGTTCACGACGGTCACGACGACGGTTGGCTTTGAGGACGAGGTCGACGGAAAGTTCCTCCGCGGCACGATCGATTACAACACCGTGCTCAACGGAAGCGGCACGCAGGCCGCTCGCGTCGTCGTCGTGGGGCAGAACTCCGACGACTACATCGACTTCATGGAGCACAAGATCATGGGTCTGTATCCCTCGTTCCGCTGGAAGCTGTCCGACCGGACGGAGCTGATTGCGGTCGGCGAGGTGCTCAAGACCAACACGCCGTCCCGCGAGGAGGGTCATGGCTTCAATGTCTACCCAGCCGATGTCCGTCGCCATCTCAATTTCCCCGCCGTTTATGGCGCGGCGGACCAGATCACTTCGCTGAACGTCCCGTATCACACCAATGCCGGTGGTCCCGACAACACCTGGGAGGAGGGAACGGAGGCGATCAACATGACGGTCGACCAGCGGGTGGCCGAGAACATGTTCTTCAAGCAGGCCCTGCACTTCCGCCGCTCCGACGTCGACTGGCATGCGTGGACGATCCAGGACAACATCTCCCGTTTCCAGAACGTCGCGCTCGACCGTTCGTGGAGTGAGATCAAGGTCTTCAACATTCAGGGTGACTTCAACGCCGACTTCGCGCCACTCCCGTGGCTGAAGACTGGCACGCTGCTGGGCTACCAGTACGAGACAAGCTGGGGCTCGAACAGCCTGAATCGCGCCTTCCCCAACGAGGCCAAGTATGCCCGGCTCGACCTCGCCGAACTCGCCAAGGATCCCATCGGTTTCTTCAGTTCGCCGCGCACCTCGACGAAGCCGATTCTCTCCACGGAGAACGAGACGACCGCCCGCAATTTCGGCATGTACGCCCAGCAGGACTTCGAGTTCGCGGACCGCGTGATCATCAGCGGCGGCCTGCGTTCCGACCGGGATCGCACGTCCACGAGCCGCCACGTGCAGGGCAGCAAGCTCGACACCGCTTCCGTACTTAACTCGTGGCGTGTTTCCGGCGTGGTGAAGTTCACCAAGAGTCTCTCCATGTACGTGGTCAAGAGCCTCCAGAACGATCCGGAGTTGGTGCAGAACCAGTTCGGCGTGGGCGTTCCGATCGGCGACCCCCGTCGCGACATCATTGTCCGCGCGGCGCGCCAAAACGACCTTGAGGAAGTGGGGTTCAAGGGCGAGGCCCTCAAGGGCCGGGTGACCTTCACCGCCGCGTACTGGAAGCTCGCCCGCAAGGGCAACTCGGTCACGCTGACGTTCAACGAGAACTTTACGGACCCCGCCACGGGCCAGCCTGCGGTGAGGGCGATCACGCAGATCTATGTTTCAGATGCCGAGACGAAGGGCGTGGAGCTTGAGGCGTTTGGTGACATCACCTCGCGCCTCACCGTCATGACCAGCTACGTCAACATGGAGTCCAGTGAGGCGGATCCCTCCGCCAACCGGATCGGCGCGCGCCGTCCGCTGCGGTTTGCGCCCAACTGGTCGTACAAGTTCTTCGGCAAGTATTCCTTCCGCGACGAGAAGGGTACGGGATGGATCGTGAAGGCGGGCACGACTTGGATCGGTCCGATGGCGATTCAGGTCCCGAACGGCACCGGCATCTATGCGGGCGCCCGCTACAATTACCCCGAGAGCCAGCACACGTTTGACGTGGGCACTGCTTACCGCTTCGGACGCTGGGAGGCGGATCTCCAAGTGAACAACGTCGGTTCCGACTTCTTCTACCTGACCCGTACCAATCCGCTCCGGGCCGTCCGCCTGTCGATCACCGGCCGATTCTAGTTCGTGGTTGCGCCATCACGGCTGAGGATCTTGCGTGCCGCGTCGGGCGCCGGGGCGGGGGTTTCCCCTTCCGGCCGGCTCCTGCCGCGGCTCGCCTGAGGCCTTCTCCTTCCCCTGATCACACCCTCATGCACTTCCTATCGTCCCGTTTCCGCTTCGCCGTCGTCGTCGTGAGCTGGCTTGTGGCGGCGGGCTGGTCTGCTTCAGCCGCGCAGTCGGTGCCGCGTTTCGCCGGAGTGCCGGGGGTGGTGATCGCATACAGTCCCGCGTCGTCGGGTCAGTACATCGGATCGCCGGGTCTCGCGGTTCTGCCGGGCGGAGACTTCGTGGCGTCGCACGATTTTTTCGGTCCCAAGTCCACCGAGCATCAGAGTGCCCGGAGTGACATCTATCGCTCCAGTGACCGGGGGCAGTCGTGGCGAAGGGTCGCGGAGATTGACGGGGCGTTTTGGTCGACCCTCTTCGTGCATCAGGGAGCGCTCTATCTTCTGGGCACCGACCGGCATCACGGCAACCTGGTCATCCGGCGTTCAGGCGATGGCGGACTGAGTTGGACGGCGCCGACCGATCGCAAGACCGGACTGCTCCGTTCCGGAGGGGAGTACCATTGTGCGCCGATGCCCATGCTCGAGCACGCGGGCCGCCTGTGGCGCTCGGTGGAGTGGCGCAATCCGCCGCGGGATTGGGGTGTCAACTATCAGGCCGGTGTGATGTCGATTCCGCTGGGGTCCGACCTCCTCGATGCGGACAGCTGGATCTTCAGCGACTTTCTTCCCAGCAGTCGGGCTTGGAACGGAAGCGACATGCGGGCTTGGCTCGAAGGAAATGTGTTGGTCACCCCGGCGGGCGACGTCGTCAATATGCTCCGGGTGCAAACGCGATCACCGGACGAAAAGGCGGCGCTGGTGCGCATCAGCGCGGATGGGCGGAAGGCAGCGTTTGATCCGTCGACGGACTTCCTGCCGTTTGCCGGAGGCGCGAAGAAGTTCGCGGTCCGCTTCGATCCGCAGACCAAGCTGTACTGGTCGATCGCCTCGATCGTGGCGGAGGGTCACCGGGCGGACGACCCCGGCCGGATCCGCAACACCCTGGCGCTGGTCTCTTCGCCGGACCTCCTTCACTGGACCACTCGAACGGTGCTCCTGTACCATCCCGAGGTGCGAAACCATGGTTTTCAGTACGTTGAATGGCTGTTTGAGGGCGATGCCATCATCGCAGCCTGTCGCACCGCCTACGACGACGGTGTCGGCGGAGCGCACAACAACCACGACGCCAACTTCCTCACGTTCCACCGCTGGTCCAACTTCCGGACGCTGACGATGAGTGACTCGGCCCCGGGCTTTGGCACGGGAGCACCCTGAGGCGCGCGCCCGCGAGGCGTCGACGCCACCCGACCGTCCGAGTCTCCCTCCGACCGGCCCGCGCGGCCTTCGCGGTCGTCTGGTGAAAGTCTCTGCGGGGCAGTGAAGCGTGAGATCGATGGCACCCCTCTTGAATCCTACCCTCAAATTCTTTGCCGGCTTGTGGACGTTGCGCGGATATCCTGATTCCGAGCATGAGTGGTCCTTGGAGGAGAAGTTCGCCGAGGTGAAACGGCAGGGCTTCGAGGCAATCGGCGGGCGCCTTCTGCCGGAAGCACCCGCCCTCTGCGCGGCGCTCGGTCTGGAGTACATTCTGTACATCGACTGCGACGGCTCGGACTACGAGTTGGAGTTGCGGAAGGCGGTCGCATGGAACCCCCGCCGCGTGAACGTCCAACTCTGCGATCACGATACGCCGCCGGAGCAGGCCGCCCGCGTTTGGGTTAAGATGGAGCAACTCGCCGCGCGGCTGGGGCTGGCGATCGACCTTGAGTTGCACCGCGATACGGCGACCGAGACTCCGGAAAAGGCCCTCGCCATCGCGGAGTGGGTCCAGTCATCGACCGGTCGAACCCCGCGCTTCTGCCTCGATTTCTCCCACTTCGCCGTCACGAAGCACCTCTCACCTCCGTTCGCACCCCGCCTCCTGGGCGCGCCCGAGATCCTGTGGGGCGCCCGTCAACTCCACCTTCGGCCCTTCAACGGGCACCACGCTCAGATCCCCGCGACGAACGGCTCCGGTGAACTGACACCCGAGTTCCGAGACTACCTCGTCTTCCTCGAAGCACTCTTCGCGGTCATCAAGGCCGACACCCGTCCTGAAGAGGTGATCTACGCCTGCCCGGAGAACGGCCCCCGGGCACCCGGCGGCTATGCGCTCTCGTGCTTTCCGGATGTCTGGCAGGACGCGATTCGGGTGCGGGACGAAGCCCGCCTTCTTTGGTTGAGGTGACCCGGCCGGTGGCGTCAATCTCAGCGGCTCCCGTTGCAATCGCGCTAAGCGCCACCGCGATGCACCTCGGCCAACCCTTTGTGCCATGGCATTTTCCCTCCGAAAACTGATGAGCACGCTCGGCACCGTGGCCACGCTGAACAGCGCCTTGGCGCAGGAGCGCCAGCTGACACACGCATCCCACGGTCATGTCCTGACGAACATCAACGTGTGGTCATTTGACGGGGAGTGGATTGCCTACGACACGCGCCGTGACGACACCGTCTTCGACGGCACCCGCATCGAACGCGTGCACACGACCACGGGTGAAGTGCAGTGTCTTTTCGAGGCGAGGGATGGAGCGGCCTGCGGCGTCGTCACGTATCACCCGCGCGAGCCCAAGGTGGTATTCATCCTTGGACCCGATCATCCCAGCCCGGACTGGACGTACGGTGCTTCGCGACGCCGGGGGGTGATCGTCGACACCCGGAATCCGGGGCGCTTCCGGCCTCTTGACGCGATGAACTACGCCCCGCCCTTCGTCCCGGGTGCGTTGCGTGGGGGGTCGCACGTTCATGTGTTTTCTCCGGACGGCACCTGGGTCAGCTTTACCTACGAGGACGAGGTGCTGGCTCGCCTCGGACCGGACTCGCTCGACAGCCCCCATGATCTGAATCAGCGCAACGTCGCCGTCGCCGTGCCTACTCCCTCGCCTGAGGGCGTGAAGGTCGCCCGCTCTCATCCGAGGAACCATGACGGCGATGCGTTCTCCGTGGTGGTGACGCGGACGGTGAACCGTCCGCGGGCTGGGTCCGACGAGATCAGTCGGGCTTACGAAGAGGGGTGGGTCAGCATGTCATCGGGACGTCGGGCGCTCGCGTTCGTGGGCAACGTGACTGCGGAGAGCGGTGGCGTGGTGGCTGAGGTGTTCCTCGCGGAGTTGCCGGACGATCTGACGCAGACCGTCGATGCCTCGGCAGGGACGGACTCTCGACGGAGATTGACTGTGCCCGCTGGGGTAAGCCAGCGGCGTCTCACCTACACGGCCGCGCGCAGGTACCCTGGGGTCGCGGCGACACCTCGGCATTGGCTTCGGGCCTCTCCCGACGGCTCGCGCATTGCTTTCCTCATGCGGGATGATGACGGGATCGTTCAGTTGTTCACGGTATCCCCCGAGGGTGGTGTGATGCGGCAGGTGACGCGGAATGGCCGCAGCATCGCGTCGGCCTTTACGTGGCATCCTGACGGCGGGTCGATCGCCCACGTGGTGGAGGGGAGGGTCGGCGTTACCGACGTGGCCTCCGGCCAGACGCGTCTCTTGACTGACGGCGCGGCTGGCCCCGCGTTGCCCCATGCGGTCGTGTTCTCACCCGACGGCTCCCGGGTGGCTTTCATGCGCAACGTTGACGCTGCCGAGGGAACGTTTGCGCAGATTTTCACCGTGACGGTGCCGCGTCGCTGACCGGAGCCTAATTCCCTCGAGCGGGACGGGTTCGAACCGGGACCGCCCACGAAGCCGAACCTACGGGAGAGAGCCGCAGGATGCCGTCCCGTCCCCTTGAGATTTTTCCTTGCACGCCGGGGGTTCGGTACTGCTTACTTTCCGGCTCAGTCTTTGCGGACCTTTAGCTCAGTTGGTTAGAGCGTTTCCTTGACATGGAAAAGGTCACTGGTTCGAGTCCAGTAAGGTCCACCATCTGGGTAAGTGATTGAGGGAGATGGGTTTAGCCGAATGCGTGCCGTTGGAAACCGCCTCACTTACCGCCGCGTTTGCGGCACGGTTTCACCGCATTGGGCGATGTGTCGGCGTGAGTGATCGCGCGAGGCCGCCGGGTGAGCGCGGGTCGCCCGCGGTGTGCCGGGCGGGCGAGTTCCAGTTTGCCCCGCATCAGTCGCACGTGAACGGCTGCGTGCAGAGTCGCGGCCTGTTTTGGTGCCGGAGTGGCCGCGGCTCGTTCAAGGTGAACGGGGAGCGTTTCTCGCTGGAGCCCCACGACCTCTACCTCCTGCCCTGGGGGCGGCACATCGCGTACCTCGCGGGTGATCGGGAGCCGATGTTCACGGCGCATGTGCACGTGGTCCCGTGGCTGCGGGAGGGCGCGGAGTGGATCGCCAACGTGCCGCACGAGCGGAGCGAACTGCTGCACGACAGTGTGGACCGCCGCGATGCGGTGTGGCCGGGGTTGGAGGGCGTCGTGCGCCTGCACCTGGAGGCGGATTCGTCGCTGGGCCGGCTCCTGAGCTACGTGACGCACTGGTTCCGCGAGTCGCCGCGGCAGGAGGACGAAGCCCGGGCCTTGGGGGCGGTGCTGGTGCGGGAGCTGGCCCGGTTCGTCGGCGGTGGCCGCCGCTCGACGGAGCGGCGGCCGGAGGAACTGCAGCGGCTCGTGGTGTACGTGGACCGCTGCATCGCGGAGTCGCCGACGGTCGAGCAGCTCGCCGGCATCATCGGCCGGAGCCGCTCCCACGTGCTGAAGCTGTTTCGCCGCCACCTCGGAGTGTCCGCCAAGGCCTACATCCTGCAACGGCAGATGCGCGAGGCGCGCGAGCTTCTGCACAGCACGACGCTCTCCATCGCGGAGGTCGGGCAGCGGAGCGGCGTGCTGGATCCGTATCGCTTCTCCAAGCTCTTCAAGCGCAGCCTCGGGATGTCGCCGACCGCCTTCCGCCGTTCCGGCGGTCCGTTGCCGGCGGGCGGTGGGCCCTCGCGTCACAAGGCGGTCCCCTCGCGTCCCGGCGCCCCGCCTTCCATCCTTTCCTGACATGAAACTCGGACTCGGCCTTTACCGCCACATGCTCACGCCGGAGAACTTCGCGTTCGCCCGGCAGGCGGGAGCGACGCACATCGTGGCGCATCTCGTCGACTACTTCTGCGGGGGCGTGGGCCATTCGGCGGCGGATGACCAGCCGCTCGGGAGCGACTGGGGCTGGGGGTTGGCGGGGGATCCGGACCGCCTCTGGACCGTCCCGGAACTGCGCGGCCTGCGGGAGGCGGTCGAGGCGGCCGGGCTCACGCTGGAGGCGATCGAGAACTTTGATCCGGCGCACTGGGGAGACGTGCTGCTCGACGGCCCGCGAAGGCCCCAGCACATCGAGAATGTGAAGACGCTTCTGCGCCGCCTCGGCGAGGCGGGCATCCCCATCATGGGCTACAACTTCTCGATCGCCGGCGTGGCCGGGCGGACGCGGGGCAACTACGCCCGCGGTGGTGCTCCGTCCGTCGGCATGGAGGGCCCTTACGACCTCCCGATGCCCCAGGGCATGGTCTGGAACATGGTTGTCGATCCTGGCGCTCCGTCGCGGGAGCCCGTGGCGATCGCACCCGCGACGCACGTTCAGCTGTGGTCGCGTCTGGAGCGTTTCCTTGACGACGTGCTGCCCGTGGCGGAGTCCGCGGGCGTCCGCCTCGCGTTGCACCCGGATGATCCACCCCTGCCGACGATCCGCGGGCAACCACGCCTCGTCTACCAGCCCGCCCTGTACCAGCGGGTCATCGATCTGAACCGCAGTCCCGCCAACCAGCTTGAGCTGTGCGTCGGCTCGATCGCCGAGATGACGGAGGGCGACGTCTACGAAGCGGTGGAGACGTACGCGCGCCAGAACCGGATCGGCTATGTGCACCTGCGCAACGTCCGGGACAAGGTTCCGCACTACCAGGAGACATTCATCGATGACGGCGAGGTCGACGTGCTGCGGGTGCTCGCGATCCTGAAGCGGAACGGATTCGCGGGCGTGATCATCCCCGACCACGCGCCCCAGATGAGTTGCTCCGCCCCGTGGCACGCCGGCATGGCGTTCGCCATGGGCTACCTCCAGGCCGGCCTGCGGGCGGTCGGCGAGGGGACGGGGCGCGTGTAGTCTCGAGGCGGCACACCGATCCGGCGCCGCCGAGTGTGACCCAAGAGAGCTGCGGCCTGAGGGTGGGCGCGGGTGCGAGGCGGGCTCCGGCGCCCGCGCCTCAGAGCGCCGTGTAGCCGCCGTCGACCGTGAGGCTGGTGCCAGTCACGTAGGCCGAGGCGTCGGAGGCGAGGTAGAGGATCGCTCCTTGAATGTCCTCCGGCTGCGCCCAGCGGCCGAGCGGCACTTTGCGCGCGTACGCCTTGATGTAGGCGGGGCTGTCGCTGTCGTCGTGAATGCCTCCGGGGATGATGCTGTTCACGCGGATGCGGTGACGACCCAGGGCGCTGGCGAGCGTGCGCGTGAACATCAACATGCCTCCCTTGATGAAGCCGTAGTCAACCGGATTGGGCGGACTGCCGGTCTCGGTGTAGGTGGCGAAATCCGGGGCCACCACGCCGTAGATGGAGGAAATGTTGATGAGGCTGCCGCCGTCGCCCTGCTCGATCATCGCCGCGGAGGCATGGCGGCACATCAGGTAGAGGGACAGAATGTTGCCCTGCATCGATTTCGTCCACGCCTCCGTCGTCGTCGCTTCAAGGGTCCTCCCGACGGGCGTCAGGGCGTTGTTCACCACGATGTCGACGCGCCCGAATTCCGTGCGTACGGAGCGGAACAGGTCGGCGATGCTCGCCTCGCTCAGCAGGTCCAGCGTCCGGTGGTGAAGGGGAAGCGGGTGTTCGCGGCGGGCGATCTTTTCGGCGAGAAGCCGGTCGCTGCGGGAGGCCACCACCACGGTCGCGCCCGCGGCGGCCAGCGCCTCGGAAATGGCGAAGCCGTAAAGCCCGGCGCCCCCGGAGACGATCGCCACCTTCCCGCGGCAGGAGAACAGGGTGTCCGGGGTCTTCATGGTCTCTGCCTAGCGCCGTCGGAGCCGGCATGGCAAGAGTCATCCGGACTGCCGCCCTTGCCGCCCGGCCGAACCGGTCGCCGTGCGTTGGGCGAACGGTTCGCTTGAAATCTCCCGGGTTTCTTGTGGGGTAGGGGAATGCTCCAGTCGCTGCGAATCCGCAACCTCGCTCTCCTCGAGGAGGTGTCCCTGGACTTCGAGGCGGGGTTCACCGTCGTCACCGGCGAGACCGGCGCGGGCAAGAGCATCCTGCTGGGGGCGCTGAGCCTCCTCGCCGGCGAGCGGGCGGAGAAGACGATCATCCGCCAGGGAGCAACCGCGTGCGAGGTCGAGGCCTCGCTGCTGTTCACCGATGCCGCCCGCATCGACGCGGTCCTCGCGGAACTGGAACTGCCTGCGACCGAGGACGGGGTGCTGCTGCTCCGCCGGACCGTCCCGCGCGAGAAGGCACCCAAGATCACCGTGAACGGCAGCCTCGCGACGCTCGCAGCGCTCCACCGCTTGGGTGAGGTCTGGATCGACTTCCACGGTCCCAGCGAGCCGCGGCGGTTGCTGCGCGAGGGCTGCCAGCTTGAGCTGCTCGATCTCTTCGGTCGCGCCGCCGAGGCCCGCGAACGCTACCGGGGGCACTATCAGCGTTGGCGGGCACTGCTCGCGGAGGCCGAGCGCGTCCGCGCCGCCGGACGGCTTTCGCCCGAACAACTCACGTTCCTGCAGAATGAGTTGGCGAGGCTCGACCTGCTCGACCTCGCGCCGGAGTCGATCGAGGTGCTCGAGCGGGACTATCAGCGGATGAACCGCGCGCAGGAGCTCACCGGACTCGCCGGCGCCCTCGCGGCCGCCCTGACCGGGGACGAGGGTGTGACCGCGCGGGTGGCCGCCCTGGTGCGCGAGGCCCGGGCCTTGGAGGCGATGGATCCGGCGAGTGCGGCCTTGGCGGACCGGCTGGCGAGCGCCTCGTTCGAACTGGCGGACCTCGGGCAGGAATTCGAGAGCCTGGGGCAGTCACTCCACTTCGACGCCGAGCAGGCGGAATCCCTCGCGGCGCGGATGAACGCGTGGCTCGATGCCCGGCGTCGGCACGGACCGGATGCCGCGGCGGTGGCCGACGCGCGGGAGCAACTCCGGACGCGCCTTGCTTCGCAGGGCGACGTGGAGGGGACGCTGGCCCGGCTGGAGACCGAGGCGCGGGAGGCCCGGCGCCTGGCGGCGCGCGAGGCCGGGGCGCTGCGCGCGATCCGCGAGGGCGCGGCGCGGGACTTGGCCGCGGTGGCTGCGAAGGGCATCGCTCAGCTCGGCTTCCGCAAGGCGGATTTCCGCATCCGCCTCGTGCCCCTCGACGAACTGGGTCCCGAGGGTGATTGCCGCGCGGAATTCCTGTTCTCCCCAAACGTCGGCGAGGCGCCGCTCCCGCTCAACCGGATCGCGTCCAGCGGCGAACTCGCCCGCGTCATGCTCGCCCTCAAGACCGTCCTGGCCGACTTGGATGACGTTCCCGTGCTCGTCTTTGACGAGGTCGACGCGAACGTCGGCGGCGAGATTGGCCGGGTGGTGGGGGAGAAGATGGCCCTGATCGCCCGCAGCCACCAAGTCCTGTGCGTCACGCACCTGCCGCAGGTCGCCGCGCAGGGGCACAGCCACCTCGTGGTGGTGAAGGACCAGTCCAAGGACCGCGCCGTGGTCTCCATTGAGCCGCTGCACCTCGATCGCAAGGCCCGGGTCGGCGAGCTCGCGCGCATGCTCGGCGACCGGAGCGCGAAGTCGGCGCTCGCGCACGCGGAGGAACTGCTGAAGGCGGCGGGTTGAGTGACCCGGCCGCGCGCGTTCAGCG
>Ga0169931_10000214_pt1 | contig 91363 bp, 90 predicted proteins | sample Kivu_15m_20L_FD_129675 | JGI IMG/M metagenome (GOLD analysis project Ga0169931, IMG submission 129675) | Freshwater microbial communities from Lake Kivu, Western Province, Rwanda to study Microbial Dark Matter (Phase II) - Kivu_15m_20L... | ecosystem: Environmental > Aquatic > Freshwater > Lake...
AACCGCTAAAATTATTGGAGTTGGGTTTAAGTTGGCTGGTAACTGCAATTAAAGCACCTTGACCGCCCAGAGCTTTGATAATCTCCGGATTACCAATTATTTTACTCGCTGCTTCACTGGTAAATTTCATTTTCTCTAGCAGTATTTTCCTGAAAGTTTCTTTGAATAATTCCTTGTTGTTGACTATTCAATTCTTTGATGTCTGCTTCTAGTTTGCTGATGAGGTTGAGGTTTTCTTGAGATTTGCGTTTTGCTTCTGTTTCTTGCACTGTTAGCTCTTTTAGTTGAGCTTGATACCCACTGATACTGCTTAAATTATCTAAATATTGTTTGTGTATTTGGGTTTCTTGTAGTTTCAACTCTTGCAACTTGGCTTCTATATCTGATCTTTTTTGCACTGCATCTCGGTACTCTAACTCTGATTGTAAAACTTGATCTTCTGATAATGCACCTTGTTGACGAAGTTGCTGTCTGGTTTCCCATCTATTTTTGAGTTTAGGTATCAACTGCTGATTATTGCGAAATTGCTGTTGTAAACTGACTCTTTGTTTCTCTAAACTGACTAAACTGTTATTTTGAAGTTGGGGATTAAGTTGTTGTAAATCCTGTAGTTTTTGTTGAATACTAGCTTTTTGTTGATTGATGCTGTCAATACCTTGTTGTTTTAAAACTGGTGTTAATGCTCCTTGGGTTGTTAATTGCTGTTCTAGGCTGGCTTTTTGTTGTTCAATGGTTTGATTTTTTAAGTCGGTTTGTTGTTGTTGTAATAAGTCTGCTTGAGTAGTTTGGGATTGTATCTGTGCTAATTTAGTGCGTTCTTGGTCTAATTGTTGTTTAATATCTGAGGGATCAATAATAGCAATTACTTGGTTTTCCTGAAGACAATCACCATTTTTTACCTTGATTTCTTTAATTGTGCCGGCGATGGATGACTGTAAATCATTAATTTTTTCACGATAAACTAAGAGTCCTTTCCCTAATACTTTTACAGGGACGCTGCCCAATATACCCCACAGCACTATCAAACCGACAATTGAGCTAGCAGTAATAATGGAAAGCCAATCTCTAGGTTTGACAATTTTAATCAGTTCATCAAATTTTTCTGGGGAAACAACATTATGCGAGAATCTGGCATTGGCGGGGGTTGGATTTGGAGATTGATTCATGGTAGGTGAGAATTATGATCGTCTTGTAGTACAAGACTAAGCAGCGAAAACCGCTCTAGTCAAGTTATTCAAATAATTTCAAAGTTCCAAAAGATTGGCGAAAAGAACTACAATAAGGTTTTAATCTTCTTTCGGTAAATTGAACCATCTTAGGGTTATTCATACCAACTGCAAAACTAGCCTGTTGTAGCTTTTTCAGCTTATCATGAAATCTTTGCAAATTAATTGCTCTGATGATTAAGTCTATACCTCTACCCAAGGTTTGCAAATTTTCATTAACGAATAAACTGGTGTAGCGAATAGTATCTGGTGTTACACGATGGGTAACCATCCAACCAACAACTTCACCTTTATATCTTAAGCCTAAACTACCAATGGGTTCAATAATATCTTCCTCCACAAAAGGATTTAAACCTAATGAGTTCCAAGGGGAATTTTCAGCATTGGCAATAATTTTTTTTTCTTTCATCTGCGGTTATCTCTAACCAAGGAAAAATTTGATAATCTGGGGGCATTTTTCGCTCCATTTTCAACAAGGGTAAATCCTTAATACTTTCCCTTGTGCATAAGCAGGTTAACAACCGAGTCTGGGGAGAATTCCAACTATTTTTGACTAAGATTTTGTTTAAATAAGGGGTGGTAGGATTGGCAAGATAAATTAATTCGATCTTTTCACAACCTCGCTGTTTCAGTTCAGTTTCCATTGCAGTTAATAATTCACTACCAATTCCTTGCCGGCGAGCATCAGGGACAACAAACAGTGATAGAATGCGCGCGGGTTTTTCATTGGTGGATATACCCGCCAAGACTAAACCCACTGCTTGTTCTCCTTTGTTAGCAGCGATCGCTACTAAATTGGGGTGGCTATCAATATTCTGTAAAGATTCCCGATAGGCGGGATAAGTGAGCTTTAAATATTTCTCTGTGGAAGTATGAGAAATATTGGTGAAATTGATTGTTGCCATAAATTTTGACCCTGGTAATAGTTAACGACAAATTTTACTCAAAGCCTGTTATTGCATGACAGGATTACCAATTTATAAATAATACCACGCTTGTATCATAATTTATACTTTGATATGGTTGACTAAACAAAATAGGGTAACAACAAATAATACAGATTGTGTATTGCGGGCATATTTAGACTACGCTAACTGACGGTTGACCAACTGCTGAAATAACCCCTCTTGCTGGATTAATTGACTAAAGTTACCTACTTGTAAAATACGCCCCTGGTATACTACATAAATGCGATCGGCGTTGCGAATAGTGCTGAGACGGTGGGCGATAACAATACGGGTGACATTTAACTTCTCTAAGCTGGCTGTCACCTCCGCTTGGGCTTTGTTGTCTAAGGCACTGGTGGCTTCATCAAATAACAGAATTTTTGGTCGGCGAATTAAGGCCCTGGCAATTAGTAAACGTTGTCTCTGTCCGGCAGAAAGATTACCACCGCCCTCACTTACTACTGTATTCATACCCATGGGCATTTGGGCAATATCTTCTGCAATAGAGGCTTGACGTGCGGCTTCCCAGGCAATTTCTGGTTCAACTAAACCATCACAACTAATGTTGTCATAAATACTTCCTGTCATTAATCTACTATCTTGTAGCACTACGCCTAATTGTTGTCTCACTGCTTCTAAATCTAATTCTGCTAAATTTCTACCGTCGTACAGAATTTCTCCTTGTTGGGGTTGTTCAAAGCCTAAAAGTAAACGGAACAGGGTGGATTTACCACTACCGGAGGGTCCAACAATAGCAACAAACTGACCGGGTTTTACTTCTAAACTCAGATCATGGATAATAGTTGGAGTGGTTGCCGATGGCTGAGTTGATGCGGTGGGTAGGGGATAGGCAAAAACAAGATTTTTGAGGGTAATGCGTCCTTGCAACTTCCCCGGATTGCTACGGTTAAGATTAAATTCAATTGGTTCTTGAATAATACTTTTAGCTCTTTCCCACAAGGGAATAATGCCGATGACATCGGTTATGGTATTACTTAAGGAGGTAACACCGCCTAAAAACACCCCCATGGCTGAGTTAAAAGCAATATATGTACCAATATCCAGAGTGGGCTTTGTACCTTCTAGTTGGGCTTTAAAAATAATTTGGGCTACAAACCAATAAATTAAAATCGAAGTTAACAAAGATACCCCTTCATTAATGATGGAGAGAATGTCGTTAAACTCAAAGATGCGGTTATTTAGCGCTAGTTCTGTTTGATATTTTTTCCCCCACACTGCAAAACCCATGGGTTCAGCAGCAGTCATTCTCAGCTTACTAATGCCATTAATAAGTTCTACGGTAAAACCTTGAATTTTACCGGCTAGTTCTTCTTGTTGGCGTTCAAAGCGAACTAAAATTAAACCTGAAACGAGGCTGATGATGAAAATAATTACACTGATGATTAAAACAATGAAAGTCAATTGCTGACTATAAGTAAACATCAAACCTAAGTTAAGCAAGGCAAAGAAACTGGTAAAAATGCTTGTTCCTGTTGCACCACCGATGAGGCTAAAAATTTGATTGATGGAAGCAATGCGAACTAGTAAGTCACCAGTGCTATATTGACGGAAAAATTTGGGGCTGAGGCGAAAGAGTCGGTCATATATTCCTAGTTGTAATTGTGTCTCTATGCCTGTTCCTGTTCTCAGGGAAATCAAGTTTCTGACTAAATTAAATAAAGTACTTCCTAATGTAACTGCTAATAAGCCTAAACCAAGCTGCCATAGTAACAGGCGATCGCCATCTGGAATAGCACTGTTAACTAAAATTTTGTTTGCTTGGGGGGTGATCATCCCTGTCAAACTAATTATCACCCCCACCACCGCGGCTTTAATAATATCTAGTTCATAGCCCTGGATATTAAAGCGGAAAATTTCCCAAACGTTGTTAATTTTTAGGGGATAAGGGCGATAAAATACAAAGGCTTGGGGGGAGATTCCTTGGGCGAGTTGGGGTGTTAAAGGGACTTTAGCTTGAGTTTGGGGATGGTAAACTAAGTATTGGTGTTTTTTGTCCGGTAATAAAGCAACAGGCAAATTCTCGGTAGTTAACCAGCCTAACAAGGCTCCCAATTCATTTTGCCACCAATCTCCTGTTAACTGTACTTCCCGCATTCGACATCTGGAATTTCTGACAATTTCCTCTAAATAAATCCTTTCTGCATCAGGTAAGTTATCTGAACCAGTAGTATTTCTTTGATTTTGATTGGGGTTGTGTCGCGGTGCTGTAATTGTGATTTTAGTAACACGGGCAACTGCTCCCACCGCATTCAGAAGCGGATCATCAACAAAACCTTGAAAGGGATTTGTATCTTTTGCATTGTACCTGACTAAGGCATCAAAGTTATTGATCGTTTCCCCTAGGGATTGCTGATGATAATCTTTTAAACTGCTTAAATTATGGAGAGATTCTATTTTTTCTTTAACCAGAATTTGATGCAATTGTTGGCACAATTCCTGATTAATGGTTAACACTTTTATCTGATATTGTGTAGCTGCTAATTTTAGGTGATGTGGGTTAGATAAATCAGGGGTCTTGTTTGACAACATCAACTCATTTAAAGTGCCTGACTGTTTAGAATAGTTAGTAAACGCTTCTTTAATACGGGAAATCCACTGATTAGTTAAATCATCAAGTATATGAAAATCTTGCACAGTCCAGTAATTTGGTAAATTCTGCCATTCGAGTTTAACTAACTCACTAGGCTCAAAACAGACGGCTAATAATTTACCCGATGTTTTCCAATCAACGGAATTAAAAACTAATTCCCCCGATTTCAGACTAAATAAGTAATGGCGATTACCTGTTAATATTGCATCTGTAGCCTCTGAATAGAAAATGTCTATAGTACCTGATTTAACGAACCAAATCCAATCAGGTTGATCTAAGATCAGGGGAGTGTTACCTTGTAAATAATAGGATAGTGCATGACCATTTGAGGTCGGTAGAGTAAACCTGACATGATCATGGATAGATTGGGAATAGGTGTCATGGGTGGCTATAATCTGCTGACTGATTAACGATTGGGTAATTTTATCCTCATAGTTTTCATGTAGGCTCACTTCTTTAAGTTCTAATAATTCACGGTAATAAGTGCCATGTTCCCATAAATATTGATGATTACCTCTTTCTAAAACTTTTCCGTTTCTTAAAACAATAATTTCATCACAGTCTCTAATGGTGCTTAAACGGTGGGCTACCACTAAACAAGCACAACCCCGGCGACGTAAATTAGAATCAATAATATGCTCGGTTTCAGCATCCAAACTGCTAGTTGCTTCATCTAATACCAAAATTTGGGGATTATTAATCAAAGCCCTGGCGATTTCTAACCGTTGTCTCTGTCCCCCTGATAAGTTTACTCCTTTTTCCAAAAGTTGAGTTTGGTAGCCATTGGGTAAAGTGAGAATAAAATCGTGAATGTTGGCATCCTGACAAGCGCGGATGACATCCGATTCTTTAATAGTGGGATTCCACATGGTTAAGTTTTCCCAAATCGTACCTTCAAATAAAAAGATATCCTGAGCTACCATAGCCAGGGATTTGGTTAAAACAGAACGGGGTATTCTTTGGCGGGGGATACCATCAAATAAAACTTCTCCTGATTGCGGTTGATATAAACCACAAACTAACTGAGCAATGGTGGATTTACCGGAACCGCTTTTGCCTACTAAAGCAATTCTGGAACCTGGTTGAATTTGTAAGTTAAAGTTTTCTATTAATGGCGGTTGTAGGGGGTTGTAGCCAAAGGTAATATTTTTTAATGTGACTTTACCTGTTAATGGTTGATAATCTGTAATATTAATGCTGCTTTCTATAGCTTGAGTCACCATTAAATCTTCATCTAAAGGATGATCTAAAACATCATCAAGACGTTCTAAGTTGGCTTCTAACTCTTGTAGAGTACCGGCAAAACTGAGTAATTTACCCAAGGGTGTTAAAAAACTGCTGGAAATACTGCCAAAGGCTACTAACATCCCAATACTCATTTGTCCCTCCATTACCTGTAAACCACCTAAAATTAAAATCAGCGCAGAGGAGAGAGTACTTAAAAAAGTGGGTAACAGTGATAAAGTTTGGGTTTGAATGGCTAATCTTTGTCGTTGATTGGTGACCCTGGCGTGAATCCCTGCAATTCTTCTAAATAAATAGTTTTCGTATGCTCCAACTTTAACAGTTTCAATACCTAGTAAACTATTCAACAAATAACCATGAAGTCTACCTTCTTCTGCACTCATAGCCAGGGTTGCTTCTATACGGAAACGGCGAATTAAAAACAGAGCAATTACATTAATCACACCGCTAACAATGGTAATTGATGCTAATAACCGACTGTAGAATATCATTAATATGGCAAAGAAGATGACCATCACTGCATCAATTAAAGTATCAGCAACACTACTTAATAGTTGCACTGTTTCATTATTTAAGGCAGCCCGAGAACTGATATCTCCTGTTAATCGTTTGGCAAAAAAGTCAATGGGTAGTCGTAGAATATGCCAAATAAACCTGCTATTCATGGTTACTAAGAGTTTAATCATTAGTTTCCGCAGGAAAAGATATTGCATCCTGGCGGTGATGAATTGCAGGATGAGAGTCATGATCATGCCTAATAACAGAGGGCGCAGCCAATCTTGTAAGCCTTCTACTAATATTTGATCTACAAATACTAGGCTAAAGGCGGGGATAATTAAACGAAGGATGCTGAGTAGAAATCCAGCTAGGAAAATTAGGGCTACTGCTGTTTGGGAGTGTTGTAGATATTTGCTGAGGTGAAGCAGGAAATTTCTTTTTTTTCTGGCTTTAACAAAATTCTCGCTCGGCTCGAATAACAAAACAATACCGCTATAGTATTTATCAAATTCTTCCCGGCTAACTTGCCTACGCCCCACGGCGGGATCATTAAGATAGGCTTTTTTGTCGTCTAATCCTTCCACGACTAAAAAATGGTTAAATTGCCAGAGAATAATGGCGGGAGAATCTAGTGTTTCTAAAAAGGCAATTGTAGCTTTGCCAGCTTTTGCGTTTAACCCGTATTCTTGGGCGACTGTCAGAATTTGACCGGCACTAGTACCGTCTCGACTAACTCCGCACTTTTCTCTTAATTCAATTAAAGACTCTTCTCGCCCGTAGTACCTGAGAATTATTCCTAATGATGCCGCGCCACACTCTACTGCTTCTCTCTGTAAAAAAGGTTTGGTCTTAGTTCTCATTTGAGTGATTTATTCTTTTTTGCCCCTGTCGGGAAAATTATAAACCAATTCAAAACTAAAACTACTACTAATTTAATTTTTTTTCTGAAACAATTGACACTCCCCACGCTATCCGAGGGGATTCCACCATCAGTGACGTTCCTTGCTTTTACCAGACTTACGTCCAATAGAAGTGTAAAGAACATCTCTATCGGCTATGTCTGAAGCCAGTAGCTCTACTCGCCGTTCATATTTCGGTCAATTCTGTTTGATCTAATGAATGCTGCAAAAGAACTCCCGCTAACTTGGCAGTGTGGCGGGGTACAATGTTAGAATGATGAATGATTAAAATTGTGGTTGCAAAACTAGGCGATCGCGATATAAAGCCCAGAATAGTCCAAAGAATAGTCCAAACAAACTACCGAGTGAACCTGCAATGGCTGCTGTTACACCCCACCCCACGAGACCCGTCCAGTTATTTTCTCCCTTGACATACTCACCGACCATCAGGTGGAGTGACTCTTGAAAGTTTACTCCGAACCTGCTACCGAAGTAGTCTTATAGTCGCTCTCGGTCCATTTGAAAATCACTGACAATTATTTTTATTGCAGCTAAAGTAACTCCTCAAATATTTCCCAAGGTAGATTATAAAATAATTTTTACAGTCTCCCGTAAGAGTATATTTGTCCACATTGAGAAAAAATGTGGTTATTGATAAATCTTCATAAATTTTGTGTTTAAAGGTCTGGACAATTGCAAATGGCAAGGGTTTAATCAGATAACCGCTTCCTCGTATGTGAAGTAGTTTTTTATCTCATTTGGTGACCGGGAGAAAAACCCGTGATCCTAATTGCAATATGGACGCTTCCGCCAATTTGACATAATTTTTTATATAAACATTCGGAATTTCTATATTTAGCACCCCAGAGGGATATGGGCGATATACACTTAAATTGCGATAATTAACTATATGTATCTCAAAAATATAGCCTATTGCTTACTTGCAAGTTAACCTGATCCAAAATCAATGATTTGCATAAGACTTACAATTGAACATACACGGATCACATTTTATTTGCTTGAATAGCTATATTGATAGGAATAAAATTCGCACTTTGAGGATTATGCCAAGTAAATTCATTCACGTGAGAGAATATACTGTCCGGGCGCATAAAAGACAGATTCACACTCGTATTTTCCATTTTGTCTGTAAGCAATGCGACCAAACTACACAAAGAGAGACTTTTGGTCCCCGTCCATTATATTGTGAACAGTGCCGACCCCCCCAAGCGCCCAAAAAATCCCATCAGTCATCTGAAAGAGCAAAACCTAGACCAATGATCTACAAAAGTGATACAGAATTAGGATGATTTCAAGTTTGATGAATAACCTATTACCACTAGAACCTCCAGAAGACTTTCTCGCTCCACTGCTAGAGTTACGAGAATACTATGCTCGCCTCGTTAAAGAGTATGAAACCTTGTACACTCAGGCGCGATCGCAGCTTAATCATGTAGATGCTTTGTTGTCTAACTGGTCTGGACCAGATGTCAACGCCAATCTGGCTAGACTGGAGATGCTTCCTGCAGCTGATTTGTCATCAGAACAAGATTCATTGTTATCTGTAGCTGATGAGACTGTTGACTCTTACCAGTCTGAATTAGAACAGTCAAATAACTGGCAGATAGATAGAAAGATTCAAGAACCTGGTAAACATCAAGATCAATCAATTAGGGTGCCGGATCTTCCCATGGTTCCTGAATATCAAACTCAAAGTCGGATGGAAGCTATTAAAAGTCTCTTGCAAGAACATATCGGTACTGTATGTCATATAGATTTTATTGTGCGATCGCTGTATGGAGACTTAGAGCCATCCATCTTTAAAGTTGTCAAAGGTAGAGTGCAATCCTCGCTGACACAAGGTAGAGAAAGGCGTGTTTGGTCAAGTATTCCTGATGAGCCTGGTTGCTATACTCTGGATTTAAGTTTGGTCAAGTCTAATCAGACCAAAAGTTACTCTCACGCTGGGAAAGATCAAAAGAGGAAACTAGTACCAACTCCCCAGACTAATGTTATTCCCATGCGGAAAGAATTTGAGGGTCAGTTTTTGATAGATGCTCTTTCTAACTTTTTGGAAAAACATTCGGGGAGAGTTTTCAGCGTGAGGGAAATCATTATTGGTATTTATGGAGAACTAAATGAGCAAGAAGTTAGAGAGGTGAAAACCAAGGTACTGAATGAACTATCACGAGGATATCGAACAGGGCGATTTTCTAGAGTTCCTGACAAAATCGGCTTCTACACTTGGGATTCCCAGTTGATGTTAGAGGGAAGTAAGGGGAGATAAGGTAGGAAGTTCCTTAACTTAATTTGGTTGGGATTTTAGATTTTGGATTCCTAGGCCAATGTGGTTCAGTTAAGAAAATTGTAGTCCTGCAAGTGTTGGGTTATTTTCAAGGGTTATTTTCAAGGGTTATTTTCAAAAGAAGGCTACCCCTGGGGTTTCTCAACCCAACCTATGTAGAGGTTGACTTTTAGGCTTAACTGAACTGTATTGTTTAATGATTTGTTAAAATCTCAAGTTGAGCAATTAGCGTTTATACAAAATAATATATTTTTTAGAGTCAAAACTAATTAAACCTTCTTGTTGCAATTTTCCCATCAATCTAGTGATTGTAACTCTGGTGGTACAGCAGGCACTAGCGATATCTTCATGAGTTAGGCGAACACGTAAGCGAGTTCCCTCTGGTACAGGCTCACCAATTTGTTGTTTGAAAAATTGTAGTACATGGTATAGTCTTTCTTCAACTCGTCGCTTACCAGCAATGGCTAAAAAAGATTCTGTTTGTTGTAGGCGTTGATTTATTTTTGGTAACAGAATATGGCTCAAAATTGGGTTTACTGCTATTTCTGCTACGTAAATTGAGGTTAATTCCACATCCTCTAAAGCTGTGGCTTGATAAATAGGTAAAGAGGTCATGCTAGAGCCAAAAACCATGTCTTGTGCGGCTAATCCTATCAATGTTTCTTCGCCAGTTTCACAAAAAGTGTTTAACTTAACTAAGCCTTGGCGAACATACCACACTAGTACAGGATTAAGGGGAATATTGTCTCCTTTAGTATATTTATGTACAGAGCGATTTTTAATTAAATCACTGTCGTTGTTGATTAATTCTGTGTTTTTTTTCTCACGTTCATTAATATTACGTAGTAGCCAACCCAGGGAGTTTGCTTTACCTTGTTGATTACGCACTACCCCTACTGTTACAGCAGCGTCAAAGGATTCGCTCTCATTTCGTTGCAACTGCACTACTAATTCTCTAACCCCGTCTGAATGGTATAGCTGGCTGATTTCACTACTAAAGGGTTGTCTTTCTTCCATGCGAACAAAATTAACTATTGGTTGGCCTAGGAGTAATTGTCTGGAAACGTTTAGCAGTTGGGCTGCGGCCAGATTGGCTTCTTGGATGATTCCTTCTCTATTCGTGACTAAATAACTTTCTGGTGCAAACTCAAATAAGTCTTGGTAGCGTTGGTGTTCAGCTTCTAGCCAATTTCGTGTTTTAATCAGTTCTTCATGGTGCTGATAAAGTTCCTGAGCGGCTAACTGCACCATTTTGGAGGTGCTATACAGTTCCTTAAAAGCCTGGGGTAGCAGTTCCGGTGGAATCCAAGGTAATACGCTAGCTGTTTGATATAGGTCTGCCAAACGGCTTTGCAATGCCTGTGTGCTTTGAATAAATTGTTCTATGTTCACCTTAAATTCCCACTACTTGCTTGCAGAGGTTGGGCAAAAAGTCCACTACAGCAATATTGTTGACTTGTATAATGTGGTGCTACAGCAACAGCCATTTTACCATGAATCCATTGCCTAAAGAAATCACAGCTAGCCTCACCATAGCATTTCTTAAACACATGATATACAAATGTAAATGATCGTCTTGTACTATCGGCATCTTACCTGCTAAGGATGTACCTCACTGGGGCAAAATTCGCCATAGTTGACTTAGCTAAACATTGCACAATGCTATATTTAGGATCTTTTTTAACTTCTTAAAACTTTATATTTTGTGATCTAAACTTCCTTCTACCTTTGGTGAGAAAACTTATGAATATTTATACTGATCAATAAGCATATTTTTTCAGCCTGTATACTGATGGCTAGTGATGATTAAGTCCGAGACAAACTTGGTTGTAACGTTCTCCAGCTATTGCCCAGGTGAATTCTGTTTCCACAAGTTTTCTACCATTATGAGATAATTGATGGCGCAGTTGTGGATGATTAAATAGTTGACTAACGGCGCTGATGTAATCTGCTGGTTGATTGGCGCGTAACGCCCGTGGTGGGTTGTCTATGGCTAGTCCTTCTAAACCGCGATCGCTTGCTACTACTGGCACACCTGCGGCCATTGCTTCTAGGGTTTTGTTTTTAATACCAAATCCTGTCCGCATGGGCACAACACAAACTGTTGATTTGTGTAAGTAATCTACCATAGAAGGGACTTGTCCGGTGACATTAACTCCTGGTTGTTGTTTCAGGGCTAAAACTTGGGGTGCTGGGCGAGAACCAACAATATCAAAGGTTGTTTGGGGATAATGTCGTTGAATTTGTGGTAAAACTTCATGGGCGAAAAAGCAAACAGCATCAATGTTTGCTAAGTTATCCATGGCACCAATAAAAACTAATTTGTACCCTCCGGGATCTGTAATACGATAAGGAAATGCGGCTAAATCTACTCCATTGGGAATAACTGTAATTTGACTGTGAGGATGAAGCTTTTGTAGTTGACTTTTATCATCTTGTGTAGTTACTACCATGGCTGAAAATTTTGCACCATACCTTTGTTCATAACGACGCAAGAGTGGTAGATTGATTTGATCCCGTAGCTGATTTTCGGAAACGCCTGTTTTTAGCTGGTTGAGACAAGTACCATACACAGAACTATGAATATTAACTATGGTTCTGAGGGATTGGTGAAAATGCGATCGCACATAAATTTCATTAACACTATGTTCGCAGGTAATCACATCACATTTTTGCTGTTGCACAAAGTTATCAATCCATGCTTGCATCTCCAGTGAATAGCGACTGAGGACGCTGGGGGGGGTTCCTTGCTGCAAAAATTGGCTGAATCGCTGTATTTTCTGGAGTATTCCCGATGGGGTTCCAGGATCTGGGGGACGGTGAAACACCATGAGATGATCCACACAGTCACCCAATTCCGCAATTTCTGTTTCCCTAACATCCCCATCCCGTTGAGTTACAAGGGTAATGGTGTGACGTTGACTCAAATATTTGAGTAAATTAAATGTCCTTACTTGAGTTCCCCCCCGTGTGGGTGGATAGGGGAAGGTAGAAGACAGCATTAAGATGTGCATAACAGGAAGATTTTTAGAGAATATGATAAATTTTTTGTATATTCACAGATAAAATGTTGCCTTTACTGGGGATTATAGGGTAAATAATGTAAATAAAATATTAAGATAAAATATTTAGATAAAATATTAAGGTTCAACTAAAACTAGTACCTGTGGTTAAAATCAGTGTTTGCATTCCTACATATAATCGCCAAAATCTCCTCCCATACGCCATAGAAAGTGTCCTTGACCAATCTTATCACGATTTTGAACTAATTGTTTGTGATGATGGTTCCACTGATGGCACTCCTGAGTTGATGTCACACTATAGCGACAACAGAATTAAATATATCCGTCATTACCAAAATATTGGTAAAAGTAATAATATGCGCTCTGGCTTTGATGCTGCCCAGGGTGAATACTTTATCAAATTTGATGATGATGATAGGCTAACTACTAATTTTTTTGCCCAAACTGTGGCAATACTAGATCAATATCCTAGTATTGATTTTGTTGGGACTGACCATTGGATTATTGATATTCAAAATAACCGAGATGAGGTAAAAACTCAAGAAAATTCCCGGCGTTGGGGTCGGGGTAATTTAAAAGCAGGTGTGGTGGATAATTTATTAGAAGTGGTGTTTATTAACCAAAGTTTCCAAATTGGGGCGACTTTATTTCGTCGCCAGACTTTGCAAGAGTTGGGTTTTATGCTACCCAATATCCAAAATTGTGAGGATAATGATTTATTTGTCCGGTTGGCTTTGGCTGGTAAACAGGGTTATTACATACCGGAATTATTAATGGAATATCGCTACCATGCAGAACAGCAAGGTATTAATAGAGCCATTCCTTATTTGTTTGATAAGATTCGGTATTTGGAAAGTTATCAGTTTAATTCAGATAAATTAGAAAAAGTTAGGCAAACTCGCCTAGCAGAATCCCAATTATTATTGGGTTTGCGTTTAATTCAAAAGGGTGAAACTCACAAAGGAAGGGAACTTGTTTTAGCAGGTGGGGCTTTTTCCCCTGCTAAGGCTGTGATTGGTTTGGCCTTGTCTGGTTTACCTGTTGGGTGGAGGGATGGGGCTGTTAATTTGCTGCGTCAAGTTAGGGGGTGACCGTAAATTTATCTGGTAAGAGTGATGTTAGATTTGTTTTGGGTGTGCTAATTGACCGGGAGCAAGTCAAATACCGCCTTGAGTAAAACTATCAATAATCTTGAGCATTGTTTTGTCACCTAAACCTGTAATACGAGCAACTACATCGCTAAAGGATTTGAAATTACCATTAGTTTGTCGTTCCTTGATAATTTTCTCAATTATTTTGGCATTAACTCCTTTTAGCTTACGAGCTAATTCAGGTAATTCTAAGGTATTCAGTGCTGCTAACGGTTCCATTGGCTTGGGAATTGTTGTTTCCATTTCTTGTAATTTTTGATTAATTTTTTTGATCTCATTTTTAAACTCGGTTTGTAATTCATGGGTGCGATTATCAAAACGTGATTCCATATTTGTTAGGCGAGATTCCATATTTGCAATTTGTAATGATGTATTATCTGCATCTGTGGATACAAGATTATTAGGAATAACAGACTTTGATTTTCTAAATAATTCTACTTGCTTGGTTAAAGCTTCCTCATTTTCTGGCTCCATAATAAATACAGTGATATTCTCTCCTTGACGAGGATCTATCTCTCTAGCTCTAGCAGCAGCGTAGTATTCAAACACTCCGTCTACTAACTCGTAAGATTGTAAATCTATTCGGCGAACCACTATAGGGTTAATAACTCCTTCAGATTCTAAAATAGACTGAGCAGCTTTTTCTAACTGGTCATCTGAAAAAATTGAGCGGGGTTGAGTGCAGGTAATTTTCTTAACAGGTACGAGGGACGTTAATAGTTTCATAAAGACAAACCAATTTTCCGTAATACTTCTTGAGCTAGTAATTCAAATTCCTGTGCAGAGGTTGAATCAGGTTTAAAGTCCATAATAGACATAGGATCTGGAATTTCCATGTCTCCTACTATTAAAACTTTTTCGGCACATTTAGCCAAGTCATCTCTTTCGTAAATCACAGTATCCATCATTGGAATATCATACTTTACTGGAATTTTTTCCATGCGTTTTTTCAAGGTAGATTGCACAAACTTACTATTTGTAGATATTTTAGCAGCAAGAACTCCTAAGATTTCAATAGGTGGTTTTCTGAGTTGTCTTCTAAACACGTCAATATTTTTAACGAAATCTTTAACATTACTCAATCCTTGATTGGCAAAAGGTTTTAAGTCTGATGGTATGATCAGATAATCTGTAGCAATTAAAGCAATTTTGGCATACAGATTTAAAGAAGGAGGAGTATCAATCAAGACAATATCATATTTTTCTCTTACCTGTTCCAGTTTTTCAATGAGTATAGCCTTGCTGTAGTCCAGAGCATTTAGTTCAGTTTCTTGTTTGATCAAATTTATGTGTGCGGGAAGTACCTCAATTGCTGGATCACAAAAGTTGGATTTTCTGGCAATTTCTGCAACTGGGAAACGATCCTGTGAACTTAATATATTGAAAACATTAGAATCCTTAATATCATCAAATTCCTCATCATCAAATTTGATTAAACCAGTGGCAAATGTAGTGTTAGCTTGGCTGTCAAGGTCAATTACTAGGACTCTTCCACCTTTTTTACGAATAGCAGCTGCTAAATTAACTACGGTTGTTGTTTTACCAACACCGCCTTTATTGTGGTAAACTGTGATTATTTTCATTGTTTTTTGCCTTTTGTTCTCCATATTTAAATCGATTTCAAATGTTTGAAAATTTGAATTGTGTAGTAAATTTCTATTTTTTAGGCTGTCTCTACTGAGGAACTTTTTAATTTCTTCTATTTTTTCCTCAACATCCTGACCTAAACACTGGAATATTAACTGAATGTCATTGTCGATTTTCTCATAAATTCTGATTTCCTTACCATTAGTCAGCAACCCATGTCGCGCATTCAAAGTTTTTAAATAATGTCTGAGTCTGAGGACATGATTATTTAAATTTTGCTTTGGATGCTTCGCTTCCATGACAACACTCATCGGCGAATTAGCATCTAAAATAAAGGGAACGACCTGTACCGCAAATGCTAAAAAATCTAAACGAATGCTACCAAGGACAACTTCTTGATGCCACGTATCGGGAGTATACCCCAGTTGCGGCAACAAATACTGGACTATGAGTTTGCTTTCAACTTCACTTTCGTTACGACACAGTTCAGGATTAAAAGGCAATATTCCTTACCTCAACATAACGGTTAAACACACTGGAAAAACCTCATACTTATTCAAGTATTACACAGGCTTAATCAACCGACTGATCAAAAATTATTTAATAATATGTATATAAATAAAATTATGTTGCGTTTTTTTACTAAAAATGAATATATTATATTGATGGCAAATAAAATTCCAATTTACATGGATAAAAGTTATCATGAATTTAAATTATACCTTTTATGGTTCTCAGTGTCTGGGTGAGGTAAAAACTAGATCTGGGAATGTGTTATCAGAGGAATGAACCAATGGGATATGTAATTGCTACTGCAAATATGAAAGGCGGTGTGGGTAAAACCACCCTGACGGTAAATATAGCGACTTGTTTAGCTAAAAATCACGGTAAGCGGGTGCTGGTGCTGGATTTAGATAGCCAAATCAGTGCTACACTTAGTTTGATGTCTCCTGTGGCTTTTGCTAAACTTCGCAAACAACGCAAGACATTTAGATGTTTAATAGATGAAATTATCAATCCTGGGTCACAAGCTCAACTGACGATTCAAGATATCATTCAATCTCAGGTTTGTAATCTGCCGGAACTTGATTTGTTACCCGGAGATATTGACTTGTATGATGAATTTCTGGTGTCAGAAATGCTGCACCAACAAGCCACTGCTTTGGGTGAGCAGGATTTTGAAACGGTTTGGAATCGCTTTGAACGCGTGTTAATTAATAATATTTTAAAACCAGTGCGGGAAAAGTATGATTTTATTCTGTTAGATTGCGCCCCTGGCTATAATTTATTGACTCGTAGTGCTTTAGCGGCTAGTAATTTCTACATTCTTCCCGCCAAACCAGAACCTTTATCTGTGGTGGGTATTCAGTTATTAGAAAGACGCATTGCCCAATTAAAAGATGCTCATCAACAAGAAGCTAAGATAGATATCAAAATGTTGGGAATTGTCTTTAGTATGACTACTTCTAATTTGTTAAATGGGCGATATTATAAACAAGTAATGCACCGGGTGGTGGAAGATTTTGGTGTAGAACAAATTTGTAAAGCACAAATACCCATTGATATGAATGTGGCTAAGGCTGTAGATAGTTTTATGCCGGTGGTGTTAAATGCACCTCAATCATCCGGTTCTAAAGCATTTTCTCAGTTAACTCAGGAGTTGTTACAAAAGTTGTAGGGGTATGCAAATGGGGAATGATCTTCCTCATCCCCCTATACCCGCTGTCTAAAATCCTCCGGCTAAAGCTGAAACACAACGTTCACACAATAAAGGATGCTCTGGTGATTCCCCCACATGGGTAGAGTAATTCCAGCAGCGATCGCATTTTTCCCCTTCCGCATCCACTACCCCAATTCCCCAGTTATCTAACTGCAAGTTATATTTTAAGTCTTGCAAGTGTTCTGGAGTCTCTAATAGTTCCACTTGAGAAGTGAGGAATAGATACCGCAGTTCGTCGATACCATTACCCATGTCAGGATTTAGGTTTTTTACCGCCAAACGCAAATGCTCATCCTTGACATATAGCAGTATTTTGGCTTCTAGAGATGAACCAATCTTTTTTTCTACCCTGGCTTGTTCTAATACCTTGTTAACATCATTGCGAATTTGCCGCAGGTTTTGCCAAAATTCTGCCAAATCAGAGTTACGCCATTTTTCATCTACCCGCACCCAACCAGCTTCAAACACTGATTTATATGGTGTTGGGTAAGGGATAAATTGCCAGATATCCTCAGCAGTATGACATAACACCGGGGCGATCGCTCGTGCTAAATTCTCTAAAGCTATGTTTAGCACAGTTTGACAACTGCGCCGGCGAAAAGCATCCGGGGCGCTGATATATAATCTATCCTTGGCAACATCTAAATAAAAGTTGGATAAATCCACCACGCAGAAATTTTGCACAGTTTGGAAAAAGCGGAAAAATTGGAAACTCTCAAAAGCTGTGGTAACTTCTGCAAACACCTCAGTCATACGGTGCAGCATATAGCGGTCAAGTTCTGGTAAATTCTCCAGAGGTACTGCATCCTTTTCCGGGTCAAAATCATGCAAGCTACCCAACAAAAACCGGGCTGTGTTGCGAATCTTGTTTCTTACATCAGCTAACTGCTTGATGATATTCCCCCCCAGACGCACATCAGCCGAATAATCCACCGAAGATACCCACAAGCGCAGCACATCAGCACCATAAGGGGGTTCTTTTTTCTGGTCTTTCCCCCCATTAATTACTACTTGGGGGTCAACCACGTTCCCCAGAGATTTACTCATCTTCCGCCCTTGTTCATCTAAAACAAAGCCGTGAGTTAATACAGTCTTGTAAGGTGCAATGCCATTGACTGCTACACTAGTCAGCAAACTTGACTGGAACCAACCCCGATGTTGGTCTGAACCTTCCAAATACATATCAGCCGGGTAGCGTAATTCTGGACGCTGTTTAACCACAGCCGCCCAGGAAGAACCAGAATCAAACCAGACATCCATTGTATCTGTACCTTTGCGGTAAGACTTGCCATCATGGCGGTAAGACTCTGGTAATAATTCCTCCACTGACATTTCCCACCAAGCATCGGAACCCGCTTTGGCGATAATTCCTTGGACGTGGTGAATAGTTTCTTGATTTAGCAGTGGTTCCCCCGTGGCTTCATCGTAGAACACCGGAATGGGTACACCCCAGGAACGCTGACGGGAAATACACCAATCAGAACGTTCCGCCACCATTGGCGTAATGCGATTTTCACCCTGGGCAGGAATCCATTTTACCCCAGCGATCGCCTTTAATGCTTCTTCTCTAAATCCTGCCACTGAAGCAAACCATTGTTCTGTAGCCCGGAAAATCGTGGGTTTTTTCGTCCGCCAGTCGTAGGGGTATTTGTGGGCGTAAGCTTCCTCCTTCAACAAACAACCAGCAGCAGTCAACGCATCAATAACCGCCTGATTCCCATCACCCAACACATTCAACCCAGCAAACTCCCCCGCTTCTGGGGTGAAATTACCATCATCATCTACAGGCGCTAAGATAGGCAAACCATAACGCCGTCCCACAATGTAGTCTTCTTGACCATGACCAGGGGCAGTATGCACCAACCCAGTACCGGAATCTGTGGTAATGTAATCACCACCAACCACCACGGGACTTTCTCGGTCAAACAAAGGATGACGGTAAGTAGTGTGTTCTAAATCTTGCCCTTTAAAAGTAGCCTTTACTGTCAAATCCACATTTAAAGTAGTAGATAAACTTTCCACCAAATCAGTAGCCACAATTAGATACTTAAATTTCCCCCAGGTTTCTGGGTCTCTAGGTGAAACTTCCACCACCGCATAATGCAAATCACCATTTACCGCCACAGCCAAGTTCCCTGGAATTGTCCAGGGAGTAGTAGTCCAGATAGCCACACCCAAGTCAGCAAAATATTCACCCAACACAGGCTTTACTGGGTCAGCCAGTCCCGTAACCGGAAAAGCCCCATAGATACTGCGGGAAGTGTGACCCTCTGGATATTCTAATTCAGCCTCAGCCAAAGCTGTTTTAGAACTAGGACTCCAGTGAACAGGCTTTAATCCGCGATAGATGTATCCTTTTAACACCATCTCACCGAATACACCAATTTGGGCTGCTTCGTATTCTGGCTTTAAGGTGAGATAAGGATGATCCCAGTCACCCCAAATACCATAGCGTTTGAAACATTCCCGTTGGTCATCTACCGTGGCTAAGGCAAACTCTTGGGCTTTTTGCCGTAGTTGCAAAGGTGTTAAACCTTGCCGTTCTGCTGATTTCATATTTTGCAGAACTTTCAACTCAATAGGTAAGCCGTGACAATCCCATCCTGCCACATATCTAACTTTACGCCCTTGTAGCAGTTGGTAGCGGTTGATAATATCTTTGAGAATTTTATTTAAGGCATGACCAATATGCAGTGATCCGTTAGCGTAGGGAGGCCCATCATGGAGTATAAATAATTCGCCGGGGTTGTTTTGCGACAGGCGATGGTAAATGTTATTGTCTGCCCAAAACTTTTGGATTTCCGGTTCCCGCTTCATAGCGTTTGCCCGCATCTCGAATTTAGTCTTGGGTAAGTTTACTGTATCTTTGTAGCTTCCAGGTTCCGTCACAGTCTCATGCCTAAGATTATATGTGCTGGTTATTCTACCAATTATAGAAGATGAGCTTGAATACCAAAATTTTCTCTTTTGCCCAATACTGCCTCAAGGGTTAAGATATAAGTAAGAATTAAGTAAGAATTAAGTAAGAATTAAGTAAAAATTATCATAAATTAAAACCCTCACCCCTCCGCATCGATAGCTTGCGTTGCGTAGTCATAGTATGCCGGCACTACATATGTTTATGAAATACAGATTATTTGGATTTAGCCACACAACAGCTTTTAACCTTGACTAATTTATACATTATAATATTTACTATTCCAATATGGAGTAATTACTTATGACTAGCGATTCCTTCTTTGATGAACAAAAAGAGCAATCTTTAATAAAAGCTAGAATTGTTGAAAAATATTTTTGGGCTTGGGCAAAAGTGATCATGCCACGGGTTAAGGAAAAAGGCAATAAAATTGGCTATGTAGACCTTTTTGCTGGACCAGGTAGATATAAAGATGGTTCCAAATCAACACCCATAAAAGTTTTAGAAACATCAATTTCTCACCCAGATATGCTCAATATGTTGGAAACAGTATTTAATGATGCTAATTCGGAACATACTAATTTTCTTCAAGATGCTATAAATACAATTCCTGGTATCGAAAATTTAAAATACAAACCTCGCATAATCAATTATGAAGTTGACGAAAATATTGTCCAAAGATTTAATCAGTTAAAATTAGGTCCGACGTTATTTTTTGTAGACCCTTGGGGATACAAGGGATTATCATTAGAGCTTATAAACTCACTTGTCAAAAACTGGGGCTGTGATTGCCTTTTCTTTTTTAATTATAATCGAATTAATATGGGTTTAGGTAACTCATCTGTGAAAGAACTTATAAATGCGTTATTTGGAGAAACACGAGCAGATAGCTTACGCGAAAAAGTGCCAGCACTGAAGGGAGAAGAACGGGAGGTAACAATTGTGGAGGCTATTCGCGAAGCTCTGCAAGAAATGGGTGGCAAATACGTCCTACCTTTTCGTTTTAAACATGAAAGTGGAAATCGTACTAGCCATTATTTAATTTTTGTAAGTAAAAATTCCACGGGCTATAATATTATCAAAGACATTATGGCTAAAGAAAGTTCTTACCAAAATCAAGGTGTACCTTCTTTGGAGTACAATCCATCCACGTTTGTTCAAACCTCTTTGTTTGAAAATCCTCCTCTGGATGAATTAGAACAAATGCTACTAGATGAATTTGCTGGACAAACAATAACTATGGAAGAAATTCATCGACAGCATAGTGTTGGCAAAAGCTATATCAGCAAGAATTACAAAACCGCCCTTAATAATCTGGAAAACAAAGGTAAAATTACCGCAGAACCACCTGCTAATGAAAGAAGAAAAAATACCTTTGGAGATTCAGTTAAAGTTACATTTCCACCGAAGCAGTAAGCTCCAAACTTTCTTTTTTAATGACTAACTTGCGCGCCAATGCACCCCACTCAATGTGATGTTGTTGCCAAGCTGAAGGCATTTCATCCCATATTCTATCATCTAGCAACCTACCACCAGCTTTAGAAGTTCTACCACCAACTTGCTTAAAGAAAAATGCTACTCCAGCTTTTTGACATTGGTCGCGAATATCCTCAGCCCACTCCATTTTCATTGGGCGATGTTTTTGACCAGATTCTCCACCCACTATAACCCAATGAATATTTTTTAAGTCAAGATTCAATGAGCCTAAAAGTGGTTCACATGAAAGAAAACGCACGGATGCAGGTATTTGACGTAGTAAGTCAATCCGAGGGACATAGTTTTGATTTTCCACTGATACACCCAACCAAATATTTTTATGAAATACTAAGCTAGGGGCTAACTCAACTGCCCGTTCAGGTCTTTTTGTTAATATTTGATATATATGCCAAGGTGTAGCCTCAACCACTGTGAATACTTTTTGAATGAAATCTAAAGGTACTTCTTCATGAAAAAGGTCGCTCATTGAATTCACAAATATTCTGCTAGGTGTTCGCCACTTTAATGGTTCTGCTAGCCTTTCTGGATGTAATGTTAAATCAAACCCATTCTTAAAATTATTAGGAAACCTTTTAGTCAAAGCTTCTGCATAGCAATGTAAACAGCCTGGACTAACTTTATTACAACCAGTTGTTGGATTCCAAGTTTTATCCGTCCACTCAATACCTGTGTGTGTACTAGACATGATGATCTAACCTATTAATTAATTTGGTCTACCGTTTAAATTTTTATAATTCAAAGGTACTATATTATAACAGAATATGTTGATAAATACATTATTATTTTAAGTCTCAGAAAAATATAAATAATATAAATCTTGTGTTGCGGGCATCTTTCCCGTTACACTACCACATCAGGGTAAAATTTGCCATCAACAACATAAAAAATTAATTATCATGATATTCTAATGACGATAAATCAAGATAAGAACATCTTTTTTACTTTTTCAGAAAATGTCTAGAATTTCTTAAAATTCTATTTGTCAAAATTTTCTAAGTTATCTAATTATAAAAATTTACCAACAAATGTAAATGATAGTCTTGTAACACAAGCATCCTGCTTGTTAATGATGTACCTCACTAGGGCAAAATTCGCTACAAGTAAAACCCAACGCTTAAATTATAATTTAAGCGTTGGTTGAATAAAAGTCAACTAGGTTGACTAGGGGGCATTTTTTCCGGTGGCGCTTCTGCAGGGGGAGCTAGTGCAGCATCGGGTGCAATTTCCTCAGCGGGAATTGGTGGTTTTTCTTCAGTTTCAGCCTCTGCTTCGGCTGCTGCTACCACTTCAGCAGGTGGGGAATTGGGTGGAGTTGGTTCTTTGGTTTCAGGTTCAGTGGCGGTGAGAGTAGCTTTTTCCTCTGCTGGTGCTTCTGGTTGGGCAGAAGTTTTATCAATAATCTCAACAGATGGTTTCTCAGTAGCCACAACAGTTGTTTCCTGTGGTGTGGGGGTTTCTGGCGTTTTCTTGGTTATGGTTTGTTGCGCTTTGTCTTTTATTCCCCTTAAGGTACTACCAATACTTTGTTGTACCTGAGTTAGCCGTTCTTGCATGGGTAAGGTTTTCACCCTCTCAGGACTGGATACTGGGGTTTGTTGTGTTGGGGGAGTAATTTGGCGACGTAATGAAAGAGTTTGCCAACCAAACCAAACCAAAAGAGCCACGCTAGCCACATGACCTAGCAATAGACCCCCTGAAATGCGTGGTGCAAACACCCATAAGACCAAAGCATAGAACAGTCCTACACCACTCCAGATAAAGTCATTCTTACGGTGGATTTCTGGGAAAAAGAAAGCTGCTATGTAAATGGCTAAACTACCAAGTCCAACCACAAAAGCTAGAAGATATGCCAGCATCTTTTGGTTACTCCTTATTGCATCGTTTGACTAGGAACTGGCGACTAACCAGTACCCAGATCCTTAACTAGATATTTCAATTTTGCAACTTTTGCAATTCCAGGAGTTAATCTTTAATAGCTTTATGTAATGCTGCTGCAAATCCAATGTCCTCTATTTCATCAGCAGTGGTAACGGCGGGAATGTCAAATTTTGCGTCGGCGTTTGTCATTTATCCTGTTTTTCTCGGTTGCTGAGGATAAATTCAGCGATCGCTAGGTCTTGAGGAGTAGTAACTTTTAAGTTGGTTTCTTCTCCGGGGACAATTCGGACCTTAATACCGCATTTTTCCAATAAAGCAGCATCATCAGTCACTTCCCAACCTTGACTAATACCTTGAGCGTGGCACTGTTTCAATAATTGCACATTAAATCCTTGAGGAGTTTGTGCAGCCCACAATTGTCGCCGGTCGGGTGTGCTTTCAATCATGCCATGGTGGTCAACAACTTTGATAGTATCTTTCACAGGTACAGCTGCAATTAAACCAGAACATTGGCGGATGGCTTCGGCGCATGAGTTGAGTAAATCTGGTGTGACTAGACATCGAGCGCCATCATGAATTAATACCTGTTCTGCGGCAGCCGGTAGAGCCTGTAAGCCGTTGTAAACGGATTCTTGACGTGTGGAGCCACCAGTAATAAATTCCACCGGTTTACTCACATTCACATCAGCGAGAATCCCTTTGAAGTCCGGCCAGTCAATGGGTTGAGAAATAATTCCTATCCACTTGATTGTACTAGCCGCAGCCGCAGCCTGAAGAGTCCAAGCAATAATTGGTTGCGATCGCACCTTTAGGAGGAGTTTATTACGGGTTCCCCCCATTCTTTTGCCGATTCCCGCCGATGGAATGAGTAAATACATAGAAAACCTCAAAAAATCAATAACTGGGTAGGTGTTGCCAATGACCAATGACCAATGAATAATTTCTCATACCTATATTCCCCTAAAATAAGTAGCGAGTAAGCTTCAATAAAAATTATGCGAGTAGTAGCCCTTGTCCCTGGTGGAATTGGCGACCAAATTCTTTTCTTCCCGACACTAGATGATCTGAAGCGTTATTACCCTAACATTCAGTTAGATGTCGTTGTTGAACCCCGGTCAAAGGCTGCCTACCGGGTGAGCAAGTCAGTTAATAATGTACTGACCTTTGATTACAAAGACCGCAACAGTTTAGCCGATTGGATCAATCTGGTGGGCATGATTCGCGATCGCGAGTATGATGTGGTTATCAGTGTGGGACAAAGTTCCTTAATCGGTCTTTTACTCTGGTTAACAGGAATTCCCACCCGCATTGGCTACCAAGGCAAAGGAGCAGTTTTTCTCACTAATTCCGTGCCTTACCAACCAAACCAGTACCAAGCGGCACTATACCACGACTTATTACAACCTTTAGGGATTAAAACCCCCCGCCCGCAGTTATCGCTGAACGTGCCAACACCAGACATTGAGTGGTCACAAAATGAACAAAATCGTTTGGGGGTAAATGAAACAGGCTACATATTAGTTAATGTTGGTTTTAGTGAGACATCTCAACAAAGTTTGGATCAACTCTACCCTGTGGAGTATTGGCAGCAAATTATTCAGGAATGTCAACACAAGCAGCCGGATTTGCCTGTGGTAGTGATTCAAGGCTCTGAAAATGAGCAACTTGGGCCATGGCTCCTGGAGAGGATTCCTACTATCAAGGTGACTGCTCCTAATAACATTGGCAAATTAGCAGCCATGATTAGTGGAGCAAGTTTGATGTTGTCCACTGCTGATCCACTACTTCACTTAAGTGTCGCAGTGCAAACCTATACTATTGCCCTATTTGGCTCCACAGATCCAGCCCAGTTGCTGCCAACAAGTGATAAATTTCTGGCCATTAAATCACCTACAGGTCAAATAGCGGATATTTCACCGGATTTGGTTTTGGATAAAATTTGGGGAGGCTAAACCAGTCCGATACTTTTTTGATCACTAATGCTAAGAAATGCCTAAGTTGAGATTGTCTCTCAACCAAAGCGTATCAACCAATGCACAAAGATAAATTCCCCGCGCACCATTCAAATCTCGGTTCATGGTTTGACCATCTATCCGAGATTTGATAGTTAATGTAAGCCATCGTCTTACAGAGCGAGCATACCTCGACTAGTCTCCGTACAAGTCCTGGTTACCGCTAATAAAACCCTTCGCTGCTTAATCAAGTCCCCCTAATCATGTACCTGAATTGGGAAAAATTGGCTATAGAAAAAAACACTCAGCACTAACCATTAGTAAAAGTAGTCGTACCATCCTTAACAAGATGACCATCCTCCATATGGATAATACGGTCAGCAATATCTAAAATGCGGTTGTCATGGGTCACAAGCAAAATTGTACAGCCTTGCTCTTTCGCCAACTTCTGCATGATATCCACAACATCCCGCCCCGATTGTTTATCAAGTGCAGCCGTGGGTTCATCCGCTAAGACAATCCTAGGCTTACTTACCAACGCTCGCGCGATCGCCACCCGTTGTTTCTGTCCACCAGATAATTTATCCGGATAATAATGGAGGCGCTGACCCAAACCTACAGCCTCTAACATTTCTTGTGACTGCTTGAGCATTTCCCCAGCAGAAATTTTGGGTTGCACTTCCAAACCCATCCGCACATTCTGGAGTGCTGTTAAACTCCCATGCAGGTTATGAGCTTGAAAAATATAACCATTACTTCTTCGGGCTTGTGTTAATTCTTCAGGACTAGCCCCACATAATTCTCTCCCTAAAACTCGCAAACTACCAGACTGAACAGAACGCAACCCCCCCACTAAAGTTAGCAGTGTAGTTTTACCAGAACCAGAAGGCCCAGTCATAATTACAATCTCACCCGCATTAATTGTGAGATTGATATTGAATAAAACCTGCTTAGTTAGTTGACCACTACCAAAGTAATGATCAAGATCCTGAATACATATCACCATATTGACCGATCATCCCCATGTCTGAAGCCATTAGCTCTGCTCGCCGTTGATATTTCCGTCAAGCTAAAGACCAATCACGAACCCTCTAGTCCCGTGAGTATGTCAAAAACGCAACTGGGAACCTTGTTGAGTTTTACTTACCTCTATCCGGGCTTGAAATGCTTCTTTCAGATGGGGTATGTGGGTGACAGTGAGGATACAAGCAAAGTCAGAAGCGATCGCATTAATGGAAGCAATCAGGCGATCGCATCCTTCCGCATCCTGTGTACCAAAACCTTCATCTATAATCAACAATTGTAATGCTGCACCCGCTCTTTGTGCCAATAGTTTCGCCAGAGCTAAACGGATAGCAAAGTTAATTCTAAATGCTTCCCCACCAGAATAAGTTTCATAAGCTCGCGTTCCACTAGAATCAGCTATTAAAATATCCAAAGTATCAATCAGCTTGGCGTTTTTCGTCTTAGCCTTACCACTCCGTCCAGATTTTTGAGTAATAAACTGCACATGCAATTGATTAGCAGTCAGCCGTGATAATAGTTTATTTGTTTCAGCTTCTAATTGGGGTAACACATTTTCAATCATCAGTGCTTGGATGCCATTTTTACCAAATGCCTGCGCCAATTCCTGATAAATTCTTTGTTCTCGCCGCAAGTGTTTTAAATCCTGCTGCTGTTGCTCATACTGATTTTGCAGAGTTTCTATTTGCAGCATCATTTGTTCCAAACGCCCTAAACTGACAATTTTCTCATCAAGTTGCCGTCGCCGTGTTTGAATTTTCTGCTCTAAAGCGTTGATTTCCTCAGTGGGGTTAGCTGACCCCCCCAACTGTTGAGTTATAGTTTCAATCTGGGTAAAAAGTTTTTGCTGCTCCTGTCCTCTCTCCCATTTAGCTGCTTCTAAATCTTGCCATCGTTTCTGGAGTTGGGGGTATTGCTCCTGGGCTGAGAGCAGCTGTTGATAACGTAATTGCCAAGATTGGGCTTGGCGTACACATTGGCGCAGGTTGTTATGTTGCTCTGAACTATAACCAATTTCCACAATATAACGCTCAAGTTGAGTAATTTCTCTAGCCCAATGAGAATTAGTTTTTTCCTCGTGAATTCTGGCTTGTAATTGAGCAATCACCCCTTGTAACTCTGGTTTACGGGCAGCTATTTGAGCTTTACGCTTGGCTGCATCTTTAATTTGCCCTTGCTTCACTTCCGCCCACCGCCACCGCTCCACCTCACTCCGAGCCAGGGCGTGGTTTTGCTCATTGTAATTCAACTGTTGTAAATATGCTTCTAGTTCCCGCAATTCCGCCTGTTTCTCAGGAGCGTAATCACCCACTTGCAAAGCCCGCTCTATATGTTGCTTTTCTGCGTCCAGCTGTTGTAACTGTTGATGAGCATCATTTATAGATTGCAATTGTGCGGCTAATTGACCTCTTTGTTCTCTCAGGCTCTCATAAGGAGATACTTTATTGTTTATTTCGCGATATTCCTGCCTGAGTATCTGAATTTCTCGGTCTGACACCGCCATTTGTTCCCGAAACACCCACAATTGCCCTTCTATATCCTCATACTCATCTTTAGTTTTATTTACCACCCGGTTCCAATGATGTTCATCTAAAGGACGCTCACATAAAGGACAAATTGCATCAGGAGTGCGGAGCATTTGCAATTTTTGCTCTATTTCCGCCAATACTTTTTGATATTCCCGTTGTTGACTTTGCAGACGTTCCATAAAATGCCGTCTTTCCTGGCCTTTTTCTTGTACTCGTTGCAGATAAACCTTGTCTTTTTGTATTTGGGAAATCTGCATTTCTAACTCTCTCGCCACCTCTTGCAAGTACGGCTGACGTTGTAAACAGCGTTTTAGTTGAGTTTCCGTCGCTTGTAACTGTTCCAGACGTGCTACTAAACCAGCATGAACTCTATCCAGTTGACTTTGCAGGTTTTGCCGTTGTTGTAACAAAGGAGAAACCTGCATTTGCAACTCATCTAAATCAGTCAAGCGACGACGGGCTGCGGTCAGTTCTGCTAAAGCCGCTTCCACCTCATTTGATTTATTCAGGGTATGTTGCAGTTCTGGTTCTTGTTGTTCTAGTGCAGCTAATTGTCCTTGAACCTGTTGCAGTTCTCCTTCTAATTCGTGAATTTGGCTGGTTAGTTGCTGTTGTTTTTGTTGCAGTAGGGCCGTTGACCGCGTGTATTCCTGAAATTTATTACCAAAAGCTTCTTCCCGTGCCTGCAACTGTTGATACTCAGTAAAGCCATTTTTAATTTCCGCTTCCTGATTTAATATGGCTTGTAAATCCGATAGTTGAGTTTGTAATGTTAACTGTTCTTGTTCCAATCGCTGGCCATCTTGAGTTAAATTTTGATATTGTTGCCTGACAAAATGTAGTTGTTGTTCCCAGGTTTGGCGCTGGTGCTGGACAACTTGCAAACTTTGTAACTGAATATTCTCAAAAGCTTGAACCTCTTGCATATGGTTAAGTTCAGTTTCTAATTCTGCTTTTTGGGCTTGCGTCCTTTCCCGGTGTTGCAGTTGAGTTTTGCTCGACTCTAAACAACGTTCTAACTCCTCAGCCCTAGCTTTAAACTGGCGGTATGACTCCTTGGCTCGTTCTTCTAATTGATCATATTGATTGAGTTTTAATAACTCCGCCAAAATCTCCTTGCGTTCAGTCGGACGCTTGATCATAAACTCATCAGCACGACCCTGGCGCAAGTACGCCGAATTAATAAACGTATCGTAATCCAATTTAATGTGTTCTAAAATCAAATCTTGTGTAGCCCGGATACCCTTACCTGTGAGTGGGCGAAACCCAGAAGCGGTTTCGATTTGAAATTCTAAAACACCACTACCACCGCGAACCCTGGTGCGAATTACTCGATATTTTTGTTGATTACATTGAAAAATATAATCAACCCTAACTTCGCTCGTACCCGAATGAATTACGTCATCTTCAACACCGGCACGGCTTTCACCCCAAATCGCCCACGTGATTGCTTCTAAAAGAGAAGACTTACCCGCACCATTAGAACCACAAATACAAGCTGTGTGCAAACCGCGAAAATCTAAGGCTGCATCACGATAACTAAGGAAATTTTTGAGGATTAGTTGTACTGGAATCATTGAGGCTAGAAGGCCGCATCTAAAGTGTTTTAGTTTTTTAGTACAAATGCACTAATTAATAGTTTACCTATGTAAATATCAAGGTTGTAGTTTTGAAGTCGGTATTCTCACTAATCTTAACAATATTATGACGGAAATATCAACGGCGAGCAGAGCTACTGGCTTCAGACATAAGGGTTAGCCATTGGCGATTTCAACCGCCTTCCCCTTTTCATATGCAACCAATTATTTTATTAATTTTCCCAAAAATTTCCTGATCTATCCAAAGAATTACTTGCAAAAACCATAAGAAACAATCTTAGTCAATCCTCGTCATGTTATACACCACACACAAACCCCAACCATTCTATGACTATCCTTCACCAATGGAAATATAGAACTGCGGTACTGCTGACAATGGCAATTACCACCACTGCTGTTATTCCCATCATCCCCCCTGCTAACGCCCAATATAATATTCGCCCATCGAGAACAGTCACGATTCCTGGTAATGCTAACGTGACTTTTCCCGTTACCCATGACCAAGAGAAAATTGTGGTTAGTCGCGGCGAAACATTAGACCTGACATTGAGAATAGCAAACGACATCAGTGATAGTCAAAGAAATGTTTTAATTCCCATCAACACTAAAGTTGTAGGACAACTGCAACCAGTATATTTGAACAATCGTAACAGAGACAGTAAAAATGTCAGGGGTGTACGGTTCGTAGCCAGGGAACTCATCTTTCCCTCTGGTCGTCGTCAGTCGGTTAATGCCTCTTCTCAGGTAATTACCACCACAGAAACCATCACCAAAAGTGATAGCAGTCAAATATTAACAGATGCCGCCATTGGTGCTGGTACTTCTACTGCAATTTCACTGATTACAGGTAACCGCAAAATTGAAATATTAGAACCTGTAACCGGTGCAGCAGCCGGTGCTTTAGCCAGCGTATTGCTACGCAAAAAAGAAGCTGAAGTGTTTGTCTTAAGACCAGAACAAGACTTGAGATTAGTACTTAACTCGAATTTAGTCATTGAGCGCCAGTAAGTATTTTATCCCTGATTTTGATCATCTTCTAACAGCGATAGCCATTATCAGTATAGTAGGCCATCGCTTTATTTTTGTCCTGATAATGGGTTAGTTATATAAGGAAGTATATATCTAGGATTTATCAACAATTAAGCCTGACAAATTTACTGATGATATTTTTCCAAAACCAGGAACTTTCTAAGCAGCAAATTGTCTGAATAAATAACAGAGAGAAAAGTTAATTTTACCGGAGTAAATAGCAATGTTTAATTTAAAGAATTGCCAATCAGGAACTGCCGCACTTATGAGTTTAAGCCTCACAGTAGGTGCTGTAGCACCTTTAATGACAGCAGCGCCATCTTTAGCTCAAACTAGATTTTCTGATGTTTCATCTAACTATTGGGCTGCACAATTCATTGAACAATTGTCACAAAGAGGAGTAATCGCCGGTTTTCCTGATGGTAGCTTCCGTCCAGAAGAAGCAGTGACCCGCGCTCAATTTGCTGCCATGATTAACAATGCTTTCTCAAAAGCACCACAACGGCAAGCAATCAATTTTGTGGATGTATCCAGTAATTTTTGGGCAGCTAATGCCATTCGCCAAGCCTACACCATCGGTTTTTTATCAGGATATCCCGGTAATCGTTTTCAACCTAACCAAAATATTCCCCGCCAACAAGTTTTAGTAGCCTTAGCCAACGGTCTTAATTATTCCCCCAACGCTAATACCCAAACAACTCTGCAATACTTCAGTGATAGCCTTAACATTGCTGATTGGGCCCGTAGTCCCATCGCCGCCGCCACGGAAAAGCAAATTGTAGTCAACTATCCTAACGTTAGGGCATTAAGTCCCACCGCAACCGCCACCAGGGCACAAGTAGCAGCCTTTATTTATCAAGCCTTGGTCAGTTCTAATCAAGCTTCATCAGTTAATTCACCTTATATCGTAGCTATTCAACCCAGTACACCCAAACCCATATCATCTATAACCATTCCCCAAGGTACTGCTATTCCCGTCAAGTATGATCAGGCAGAAAAAATTCTGGTGACAAAAGATGAAACAGCACCTTTGACTCTGACAGTGGATCAAAATATAGTTACCCAAGCAGGAACTGTGGTAATTCCCGCCGGTAGTCAAGTTGTGGGTAAACTCCAACCCGCTCAAGGTGGTTCTCAATTTGTTGCTGACAAACTAGTTTTAACCACAGGTCAAGAGTATCAAATTAACGCTAGTTCTGAAGTAATTACTAAAACTGAAACTGTGAAAAAAGGTACTAGCACTAATAAAATTATTCAAAATACTGTTTTAGGTGCAGGCGCAGCGGCTGCAGTATCTGCCGTGACAGGCGATCGCGCCATCGCCACAGAAGAAGTTTTAGGTGGTGCAGCTATCGGTGGTTTGATTGGTCTGTTTTTCGGTAGAAACAGTGTTGACTTAATCGCCATTGCACCAGATACAGATTTACAAATGACAATCAATCAAAATTTATTGGTTTCACTTAGATAATTATATCATATTCGCTGAATTACTTATTGTTGAAACAGGAAACAGTTTGCTTGATTAATTAAACCTGAAGCACCCCACCAAAGCTTGCGGTGTGTCAACATAAGTGATTACCCGGACATGATATCATTTATTGCCTATTGGTAGCCAAATTATAAAAGTAGTTCCTGGTGCATCTGGTGAAGTCATGTTGGGATTAATCGCAGGGCTGAAAATTTCTATTTCACCCTGCATTTGTTTGATTAATTGTTTGGCGATAGCTAACCCCAAACCCGTACCAGGAATTGTTGTTTGCGCTTGTATTCCCCGATAATGGCGTTCTCCCAAATGTGCTAAATCTTCCGGTGGAATTCCAGGTCCAGTGTTACTGATGACAACTCCTTGATAATCAGCTTTTTCTTCACCTACCTGAATAGCAATTTTACCACCTTCAGGCGTGTATTTTAGAGCATTATCAATTATATTGCTGAATACTTCCTGTAATGCTTTGATATTCACTCGTACCCGGTACAAATTATTAGGAATTTCTGTCATTAGGTGCAGATGGCGCTCCTGTGCTATTGCTTTAGCTGCTACTAATAATGGTGTTAACAAATCAACTACAAAGCAATCAATTTCCATTTCTCCCATTCCCGGTAATAACAGCACTGGTTTGGGTTCTTTTTCCACATCAGGTAATGACAACGGCGTTAAATCTGTTTCTGTCCAGTCAATAACTTGATTAAACTGTTGCAGTAATTCTTGGAGGCGATCGCTTTCCCGGACAATATTCGCGCCTACCTCTCGGTTAGGATCTCCCGGTCGTAGCCGTTTTAGTAGCAGTTTGCCAAAAGTGTGTAATGCTGTGAGAGGGTTACGAAACTGATGCAGCAAGTTATCAAGCAAATCTCGCTGCTGTTCTTGGAGAACTTGTTGTTGATGTAGCTGATGCTGTAGCCAAGCTCGACGTTGATCTAAGATACAAGCGATCGCCAAAGTTTGGGCTATTTTTTCAATTTCCCTTTGCTCTTGTGGATTCCATCCTCTATCTTCTCTACCCGTCACTAATAAACCCATCATCACACCTTCATGAATCAGAGGCAAAACAGTTTGCTCTCCACTCAAGTTAGATTCCTCCTTTAATGCTTTTTCACCATCCGCTTTTTTGGTTTCCGGTGCTGAAATCCGTGATCCCGTCCCGGATTGCAACAATTTACCCTGTTGCTCAGGTACTATCAGAACATCACCAACAGTTATCCTCTCAACTTCTTCCGCTGGTGGTAAAAGTGCTGTCTCCGGGTAAACCACCACAGGAATTAGTTTCGCCTCACCAGCAGGATCATCTAGCAATTCTTGTGTTAGGTAAACAACACTTAAAGATGCTCCCAGCCCTTCGGTTAGCAGTGCTATTTGCTCTCGACACAGAGCGACAAAATCTGAACTGGCAGAAATTAACATTTTTTAGCTTTTGCTTAATATCACGGCATTTCAAGGAAGATAGAGTGAAGTTGCTTGATTTTTTTCACTCTTACAATAAAGCTTAACTAAATTATTTCAGTCATGGTTTGCACCAGGGGATTATCTGCTTTACCAACTTCATCTTATTATTTTTTATGTATCAAAACTTTAAAAACTCTTGATATTTTAAATTAAAAATTATATAATTGCCGGGTATTTTGTAGCCATAATTACAATCTACAGCTTGAAAGAGGAGGAAAATAGGTTGGCCAGGAGACGTAAACGCAAAAGTCGTCGTCGTCAAGAAGGACGGCGGATTTTAGAACACGTGCCTCAATATAGCATCGAAAGTGGCGAAGAAAAACCTGTGACAGCAGCGAGAAAATTTATTCAAGCTGAAGGTATTGCGCCACCAGCGTTGCTACTTGTAAAACGCAATGAACACACCACAGACCGTTATTTCTGGGCAGAGAAAGGTCTGTTTGGCGCTCAATACGTAGAAGAAAACCATTTCTTGTTTCCCAGTCTGCGGACTTTAGATTCCCCGGAAGGCATGGAATCAGTGGCTGTGGCTAGTCACTAAATCAATGGTGATCTTATATTGTCGAATGTGACCTCTAACAATCATTTAACTGGTAAAGTTACTCAGGTTATGCAAAATTTTTGTTTTTTTTAAGTTTGTGACTGATTTATTTGCCAGTGGATTCAGTCCATATGATTGAACAAAGTTGGTTTATATGGGTTGATTTCTAGCTAAATGATGCCGAGTAAAGTCAGATAGAGGTGCATCCGCACTCTTAGAGTTGAGTTGCCCCCTCGCCTCATAGATTGCCCGGAAGCTCTGTAAGTAAATGTAAAATTTTCCCTGCGATTTCATATCGTAGGGAAAACTTAATGTTACCGCCAAATTTTTTCGCGTCTCTAGTGACTATTCAACAGATTTTAACTGTAAAGCCCTCTGTAACTCTATGAGTTCATCTCGATGGGCAATAATAGTAATTCTAGTTAAAGAGCCTGATTCATCCCGGCTTGCTTCTTCCATCTGTAACGACACCTTCTCAACTCTTCCGGCTGTTTTCCAATAAAACACACCGCTTAAGGGAGACAGTAGCACCAACGCCAGAAACAAATTACCAACATTGGGAAACAGCAGCGATAAAACTAATGCTAGACAAACCATACCCGCAGATGCTAGCAGTGTTAAAAAAACAGCTAAAAACCAGCTGGGTTGGACAAAACCTTCAAAAACCACTTGATTTTTTTCTCTGTCTATCCCTGCTACCTGGTAAGAACGCAAGCGAAAATAGTCCTTAACTTTGGGCATTAAAGTAGCTTCATCTTCTGTAGATAGAAGTTCTGCTGTTGTTGTCCGGTCTTTGCTTGAAGCCCGAATAAAGAAAAATAACCCAACCGATAACAACAAGGTCAGTAGCAAGGTAGATGGCACAATTGCAGTATCCATAAGTAATCTACTATTGTTTTCTTGATATTAAATTTATATTAAATTTAACAAGCCTTTAGCACCATAGAGATAACTATGTCACAAACCCCCGATACCCCATCATCTTCCTCTACTCTCCGGGTAATTGCCCAAACATTTCGCCTGACAGGTTGGATTAGTTTTTGGATTCAGTTAGTCTTAGGTGTTGTTTCTGCTATTATCGTCCTGCTGTTCGCTGTCTTTAGTCAGCAGCGAGCAGGAGTCACTAATAATCCAGGTACTGGGTTCGGGGTATTTTTAGCAGTTTGCGGAATCCTGATTTTAGGAGGTGGTATTTATTTAGCCTACCGTTACACCAGAATTGGTAACCAACTGCAATCCTCAAACCCCAGTAACCGCCCTCGCAAAAGTGAAACCTTGCAGGTATTACGCCTGGGACTGTGGATTAATTTAGTGGGAATGCTAGTAACATTATTAGGGGCACAAGCCATCGTAGGGACATTGGTGGCCAGGGCTATATCTCCCCAAGCTGCAACTACTCAATTATTCGACCCCACCCGGATTATTAGCGGTTTAGATATGCTTGTAGTCCAGGCAAATATCAATACTGTGTCCGCCCACTTCGCAGGGCTGGCTGTGTCAATTTGGCTGCTGAATCGCATTACCCGAAGCTAAAAATTAGTTTTCAGTAAAATCATTATCAATGTGCAGTGCAATTTTCTGGCTTTGGGAAGACCAGGGGGCATAATTTTTGTACTGGCAATACCTCTAATCAGCCAAAATCGGTATATGCTGAAGTTTTGGCAAGAAGACCCTAGGCAAACAAAAGAAAAACCTGTGCTGGATATTAAGCAAATACGGGAAAACCCCCAATTTATTCAAGAACGCTTGAATAGTCGTAGTGGTGAGTACGACATCGAACCCATACTACAGTTAGACAAGCAACAACGGGAACTAGAGGCCACACGCAGTCAACTCCAAGCCCGTAGTAACGAAATTGGTAAAACTGTGGGACAAAAGGTTAAATCTGGCCTTAATCCTCAGTCCCCAGAAATTCAAGACCTGCGAGAAGAAGGTAACTCTGTCAAAGCCCAACTAAGTGAACTGGAACCCCAAGAAAAAAACATCAAAGCAGAAATTGAGCAGTTGCTGTTAACACTTCCCAATTTACCCAGTCAGTTCACACCTTTGGGTAAAAGTGAGGATGATAATCAAGAAGTGCGGCGCTGGGGTGATGAATATCTACCCCAAAAGCATAACATTATTCCTCACTGGGAAATAGGGGAAAAATTGGGTATTCTCAACTTTGAACGGGCTGTGAAAGTTTCCCAAAGTCGGTTTGTCACTCTGGTTGGTGCGGGTGCTGCATTAGAAAGGGCATTAATTCAGTTTATGCTGAAAATGCAAACCGACGCGGGTTATCTAGAAGTTAGTCCGCCTTTTTTAGTTAATACTAATTCTTTAACCGGCACTGGTCAATTACCAAAGTTTGCCGAGGAAAGCTTTAAATGTGCTAATGATGAATTGTGGTTGATACCTACAGCAGAGGTTCCCGTTACCAACCTTTACCGAGGAGAGATTATAGCAGCGGAAGATTTACCAATTTATCACTGTGCTTATACTCCCTGTTTTCGTCGCGAAGCAGGCAGTTATGGGCGAGATATGCGGGGTTTAATTCGTCTGCATCAGTTCAATAAAGTTGAGTTGGTAAAAATTGTCCATCCCAGTTCCTCTTTTGAGGAATTAGAAAAATTGGTAGGCAATGCAGAAGCAATTTTACAAGCTTTAAAATTACCTTATCGGGTAATTAATTTGTGTACTGGTGATTTAGGTTTTGGCTCCACAAAAACCTATGATTTAGAAGTATGGCTACCATCTTCTGGCAAGTATCGAGAAATTTCCAGTTGTTCTAATTGTGTAGATTTCCAAGCCCGTCGGGCAGATATCCGCTTTAAAGAAGCCGGTAAGAAGGGGACACAGTTCGTCCATACTTTAAACGGTTCTGGTTTAGCTGTAGGGCGCACAATGGCGGCAATTTTGGAAAATTATCAACAGCCTGATGGGACAGTTAAAGTACCGGAGGCCTTGCAGCCTTATTTGGGTAGGGAAATTTTGTAAATGGCAGAACTTGCCACATTTCCCCCCTCCTTGGGAAAGATGACTTAGAAGGATCGAAAATTTTTTGATACATCTTCCTTAACCCAGATGCCCTCTGGGCATCTGTGTAACTAAATATTAAACCTGTGCCAACCAAGCCACAATCTCAGCATTCACCATATCTGGAACCTCATCATGGGGACAATGACCAGCATTAGCGATGGGAACAACTTTAATGTCCTTCCCATTCTCACCAGCCTGTTCATAAATTTTCGCCCCAGTAATTGGTGTCCAAGGATCATCAGCCCCCCAAATCACTAACAAAGCACTTTGCACCTTTGGTAACAGTTCCTCTGGACCAGGACCAGGAGGAGCGGTTAGGATAGAAGCAAAAACCTGTTGCGCCCCCGCATCACAAGATGGAGTATAAAGAATATCAATTAACTCATCTGTTATCGCTTGACGGTTGCGGTAAACTTGGTATAGAGTGCGACGAATTTGGGATTTTTGACGAATGCGGTTATAAACAAATTTACCTGTGATAGGCGATCGCACCAACTTGTTAAAAGCAGCCATTACCATTCTTAAAGGTGGATTTAGCTCATGGGGACGATGACTCAAACCACCAGCACAGTTAATTAAAACACCACCGGCAGTAATTTGTGGATGTTCTGCCAGCACCATCAAACTTAACAGCGCACCAATAGAGTTACCAATAAACACAGTCGGTTCTTGAATATGTGCAGCCCAAAAATCTTTCAGCAATTCCACCCACACATCCACAGTGTAGTTAATTGCCGCCTTATCTGACCCGCCAAAACCCAAAAGATCCACAGCAAAAACCCGGTAGCCCGCATCGGCTAAAACCGGGATATTTTTCCGCCAGTGTCCAATAGAAGCACCAAAGCCGTGAACCAGTAGCAAAGGGCGACCTGTACCCATAACGGTATATTGAATTTTGTAACCCTGCCAATTCCAAACTAGTCTTTCTAAGCTCATGAAAGGTATTTGCTGTTTAACGGAGATGTAATGGAAGTTGACCACATCTTACCCCTTTCTAAAGGTGGAAAAGATGAACATAAAAATCTACAACTATTACACAGACATTGCCACGATAAAAAGACAGCCAATGATGGAAGTCTTACAGGTATTCATGACAAGAACCATACCACTGAGGAGCCGTATTATGTGAAAGTCTCACCCACGGTTTTGGAGGCGAGCCGATCAGTCACCTGACTGGCTTAGTTTAATTGTATAATTATAAACTGATTAGTTGAAGAATCGGGAAAGCGGTTTTAATCGCCAACGGCTAACCCCCATGTCTGAAGCCATTAGCTCTGCTCGCCGTTGATATTTCGGTCAACCACCCAGGAACTATACCCTCTTGAGTAGAGACTAATAATAAGTATTGTTAATAGAGGCGGCTTGATTCTGTAGATAGATGCTTCCAAAATTTGACTTATATCTGTTAAATTTGAATTAATATTATGAGGAGAGCAGTATCTAAAGCATTTGCCGATGGGATATGGAGCATTGTAATTTGCCCAAGTGAAGGTGATACTTCTAAAGTAAGAGTGTAGATGTTTGTCTACACTACTAACAACTATTAAGCTATAAACACTAAACCAGCGAGAGTAAACACCATGATTTTGCCAGGCTCGACAGTTCGCGTTAAAAATCCCGCAGACACATATTATCGCTACGAAGGACTTGTACAACGTGTGAGTGATGGCAAGGTAGCTGTGCTATTTGAAGGTGGCAATTGGGATAAACTAATTACCTTTCGCCTATCAGAATTAGAAACCGTAGAACTGAAAGCAGGACGAAAAGGAAAATAAACTTGGGGAATAACCCCCACCCTGAACACGTAACTCAGCAATCAGCACTGTTATGCGCCTACCTTTACCACAGTTTGCCACAAGCGATCGCCATCCCAACCACATTGCGGAGGTAATAGAAACTACCTCTACTGAATTTCTAGCCCAGTGCTTAGAACCGGAAGACTTAAGTTTTCCCCCCATGCCTCCCTTTGGTAGTTGGGTTTGTGCCGTGGATGAAGAATCAGGGCATCAAATTTATGCTGTGCTGTATCAAGTTACAACCATGCCCATAGATTCAGTACATCGGGCAGTGGCTCTGGGGTTGTCATTGCAAGACCTACGGGAAGAACAACCCCAAATTTTTGCCATGCTGAAAACTGAATTTCGCGCTGTCATCGTCGGGTTTGAGCATTCCTCCCCAATTCCACACCCTAACCCAAGGGTATATCAGTATCTACCACCACGTCCTCCGCAGATTCACCAAGCTGTTTATCGTTGTGAACCAGAAGCCATCGTCAGATTCACTGAAGAACTAGATTTTTTGCGGACTTTACTTTCACTTAACAGCGCGCCGGTAGAATCCTTAACAGCAGCAGCCATCCGCCATGTCTACCAACTACGCCAAGCCGACCGACAATGGTTAATCAAGGCAGGGCGCACACTCAGCATTTTGTTAAAAGACGACTATGATCGCCTACGGTTTATTTTAAGTCAAATCCATCTCTAGGAAGTTAATTATCCAACAACTACCCAGGTAGTTAATATGAAAATTTGTTAATTTTTTGTTAGGGTTAGCTTTACATTCATCAAGCACTGTTTTTAGATATTTTTTAGTCAATTACCTTCTAGCTAATTGCAACTTCACTGTCGCTCATTAAGATCCAACCCATGGAATCAATCTCACAAGTTCTGCTCACCGAACCAACTGCTCAAGTTCTCGGCGAGGAAGCAATTGTGACCTTTGCTGTTTTGGTGGTAGTCATCTTAGTTGTACCCATCCTGTGTGAGAGGCTAAGAATACCAGCATTAATAGGCTTAGTCTTCTCAGGCGTAGTATTAGGTCCTTCAGGCTGGAATCTCTTCCATACACAATCGCCACTTATGAGCCTGCTATCAGACATTGGCTTACTATACCTCATGTTTGTAGCAGGTTTAGAAGTAGAAATCAAGCATTTCCGCCGCCGCAAAAAACGCTCCTTGGGATTTGGTCTTCTCACCTTTAGTTTGCCCCTAGTCATAGGGACTGTGATAGCACAGATTTTTGATTTTGGCTGGAATGGTTCAATTTTAATCGGTTCTTTGTTAGCCTCCCATAACCTTTTGGCATATCCCATCATTAACCGTCTGGGAATAGTCAAGAATGAAGCCATCACCATCACCATGGGAGCCACAACCTTTACTAATCTGAGCGCAGTACTAGTATTAGCCGTTTGTTTAGCCACCACTACCACTGGGGTATTCAACTCACCTCAACTACTTCCCCTATTAATTAAGTTGACTGTTTACACAACTATCATTTTTGTGGGATTTAATTGGGCGGGTAAAGAATTTTTCCAGCGATTTGGAGACGAGCAAGGTAACAAATTTTTATTTGTCTTACTAACCGCATTTCTGGCTGCGGTGGGGGCTCAATTTATTGGTATAGAAACAATTATCGGAGCCTTCATAGCAGGTTTAGCTGTCAATGAAACCTTGGACGAAGGGCCAGTGAGGGAAAAACTAGTATTTATAGGCAGTGTCCTATTTATTCCTATTTTCTTAGTTAATTTTGGCTTAATCATTGATCTGCCAGCTTTACTAACCAGCATAGACACCCTGCAATTAACTTTTTTGCTCGTAGTCGGTTTAATCAGCAGCAAATTCATGGCCGCCTTATTGACCAAGCTACTATACAGCTACACTTGGACGGCAACATTGGCTATGTGGTCGCTATCTTTACCACAGATGCCCACAACTTTAGCAATAACTTTAGTAGCATATCGGGCTGAATTACTGCCAGAAGCATTATTAACCAGCGTTGTTGTTTTAATGTTCGTTAGTTACCTCCTAGGCCTATGGCTGACCCATCACACAGCCCTGGCTCTAGTCCCCTCATCAGTTCCCCAACCGTCAGACCCAACTTCATCCCAGCAGACAACAGCAGAAAAACCCAGTCCTTTCACCATAGTTGTACCTGTGTACAATCCACAAACACAGCAGAACCTAATTGAAATGGCAGCACTACTAGCCAATCAAGCCCAAGGAAAAATTGTGCCATTAGCTATTACCACTGCTGCTGCCCAAATGGATGCACCACACTTAGAAACTTGTTTGCGCCGTAGTCAACGATTACTAGCAAAAGCCACATTACAAAGTCAATTATTGGGAGTAGAAGCACAACCACTATTACGAATTGATGACGCTTTTGCCCCGGGTATTAGTAGGGCTGCTCGGGAACAAGAAGCAAAATTAATTATTATGGGTTGGGGTAAACGCACAGGATTCAGAGCGCGTTTATTTGGCAATGTCATTGATAATGTACTTTGGGCATCTCACTGTCCCGTAGCGGTCACACGTCTGATGGACTCACCTAAAAAAATTCAACGCATCTTAGTACCCCTAGAAAACTTAACATCATCATCATTGCTACCCATACAGTTCGCCCAGATGCTAGCTGAAGCTAATGAAGCCCAGGTAACTGTCCTCAATGTCTGCATAAATGAACCACGTCGTTCCTACAGACATCGCCCCAGCAGTTCCCAGAAAATCGCAGCCCGGCGATCGCACCTCGCTCTTTTAGTATCTCAATTAGCAGTGTCTAATCCCCCAGAAATTGAAATTTTAGCTCATGAAAATGCTGTTCAAGCCATTCTACAAGCAGCACGATTGTATGATTTAGTAGTGCTGCCTTTTATACGTAATCGCACCAGTCCTGGTGGGTTAGCTATTAGCGACGTTACAACTCAGTTAGCCGCACAACTTACCTGTTCCATCGTCATGCTGGGAGAACCACAACAAAGTCAAACCGAAATCTTACCAAATACTTACGCACGTAACTTAAATAATCATAATGAACTACCCCAGCCTACTTCGTTGATGTTGGGGTTTTTAGATCCCCAGCAGTAGGTTGAGATTTTTAGCGCTTCCTGTTTTAGTAAGCTTTTGTGCGGCTAAATCCAATAATCTGTATTTCATAAACCTAGGACAAGCTAACATCTGCGTGTGCAAGGTTAGTTCCTAACCATGGGTTGTGATGGGTTGCGTTGTCGCTAACCCACCCTAGAATTTTTGGCTAAAACTATTAACCGGCAGAAATTTTTAAACTAGCCGGGTTCCCTAAATCACCTTTTAGGTTCACACCGCGCTGATTAGCGTGTAAATGCCGCAAAATTTGGTATATTGCCTCAATTTGCTGGGCTGCACCTGCTTTTTGGGCAATTTGTTCTAGAGAAAGGGCTGTTTTTTCCTTTTGTAATACGGCTATCACTTTTGATTGCAAATCAAGGATGTCCGCAGCAGCTTTTTTACCAGCTTCTACCCCTGGTTGATGGTAGGCGTTGATATTAACTAAGCTGGCATATAAACCAACAGCACGTTCATATAAAGCAATTAACGCCCCTACAGTTAAAGGATTAACTTGGGGAATAGTCACTGTGATAGAATCCCGCTGATTTTCGTACAGGGCTTGTCTAGTTCCTAAGAGAAAACCAGAAAGAAAATCTCCTGATGTGACCCCCGGTTGAACTTCTATGGATTTTCCCTGACGGTCTTCTAAAACTTCGATGAAAGTGACAAAGAAATTTGGTACACCCTCACGTAATTGCTGCACGTAGGCGTGTTGGTCGGTGGAACCTTTATTACCGTAAACGGCGATACCTTGATAAACTGTCTTTCCGTTTAGGTCTTTTTCTTTACCTAAAGATTCCATGACTAACTGTTGCAAATAGCGACTGAACAACAGCAAGCTGTCTTTGTATGGTAGGACAACCATATCTTTTTCACCTTTGCCATTGCCGGAAAAATACCAAGACAAGGCTAACAAAGCTGCTGGATTATTTTCCAACTCTGGGACGCGGGTAGCGTCATCCATTTCTTTACCACCTTGTAGCATGGCGCGAACGTCAATACCCTGTAGTACTGCTGGTACTAGCCCCACAGCTGACATTTCTGATGTGCGCCCTCCTACCCAGTCATACATGGGAAATCTGGCTAGCCAACCCTCAGTTTGTGCCACTTGATCTAGGTTGCTACCTACGCTAGTAATGGCCACAGCCTGTTTGGCAAAGTCTAAATTCTGTTTGGCGTAGGCTGCTTTCACTTCTATCATGCCGTTGCGGGGTTCTGGTGTGCCTCCAGATTTGGAGATCACTAAAACCAAAGTGCTAACCAGGTTATCTCCTAGGTGAGTGAGAATGCGGTCAATTCCTGCGGGGTCACTGTTGTCGATAAAGTGAATTGTCAAAGCAGGAAAATCAGGCGCAAGGGCTTCAGCGACAAATTGCGGTCCTAGGGCAGAACCACCTATACCGATGGATATAATATCGGTAAACCGGCTGGCTTGAGGAGGATGAATAGCACCTGTGTGGACTTTTTCAGCAAAGGCTTCAATTTGTTCTAGAGTTTGAACAATTTCTTGTGTAAGTTCTGGAGTCGGTGCTAAATCAGGATTTCGCAGCCAGTAATGTCCAACCATGCGGCCTTCGTCAGGATTGGCGATCGCACCCTTTTCTAATTCCGCCATATCCGCAAACGCTTTGTCAAACTTCGGCCGTAAGGACTCCACCAAAGTGTCATCAAAACTCATGCGACTGACATCCAGGTAAAGTCCCAATCCCTCGTGGAAATATAACCAATTTTGGTATCGTTGCCAAAGTGCCTTTGCATCCATAGGGAAATCTCAAATAAAGTATTACTTCCTTTCACAAGTTTAATGTAAGGTTACACCTATCCCTGCCTAGCCTTATACAGTTTTAACTCTTGGGTCTTACCCGGAGTCTTAGCTTTACATTCACTAGTTAATTTAAACATCTGGCATGGGTACGACACGGATAAATTTAACTATTTCACCCCTAATTTCAATACCCACTAGATAATTATCAATGGTGAAACGGTGAAAAATGCCCTCCGCATCAACGCACCGCAGTTCTGGGAGACTATGGAGAGACATCTTTTGGCTAAACTCAACAAACACAAAATTATATATCCGTTGGTAGACCACCGGCTCTAAATTCTTCAGGTCTACTAAAAAAGACCTGGCGTAGCGCATTTCCAACCTCACGGGGCATTACCTTAACAAAAATTGATAGTTTACCAATCTAGTAAAACATTAACGTTCGTTGGGCTTCTTCATGGGTTAAAATATCCCAGGGCTGCTGGGATTGCTTGGCTTTTTGTATTTCTTTTAACATATAAAAGTCACAATGTAAAGCATGGATATGCTCCCAGACACTTTGTAATTCTTCATCACTTAATTGCTCAATCAGGTGATGGATTCTAATTCTCAGTAAGTCCATAATAACCAAAAAATCAACAATGCTTAACCGCAGGATAAGATCATTCTAAAGTTAGAAGCCCCTTACTGCCTTCAGACGGGGTTAAAATGTTATAAATTACACCTAAATAAAAAACAGTATGGTTGAATATCTCATTTTTTTAGCAATTTCTACAACAATTTTTGCTTTGTTTAGTTTGGGACTTAATTTGCAGTGGGGCTATACCGGGTTAATTAATTTCGGTCATATTGCTTTTATGACTCTGGGAGCGTATACAACGGTGTTGTTCAGCTTTCAGGGATTTCCCCTACTGGTGTCAGCAGTTATTGGGGCAGTAGTAGCAGCTTTGTTAGGTTTAATTATTGGTTTGGCAACTCTGCGCTTACGGGAAGATTATTTGGCAATTGTCACCATTGGGGTGGGTGAATTAATTCGCTTAGTGGTGAATAACCAGGAATTACCTGTGGGTGATAGTTGGATACCCGGGGCTTTTGGTGTACAAAGTTATCCCATACCTTTATCTACAGAACCTAATTTGTTTTTTCGATTGCTGATGATGGCATTGTTGACGCTGCTATTTGCTGTAACTTGGTTTGGGTTGTGGCGATGGATTGGCAGCGCTCAGAGGTCTTGGCAGGCTGATCAAGGTAAAAAAGTTAGTACCAGACAAGAATTAGCTTCGCGCTGGGGGGTAGGAATTGTATTTGCTTTATTAACGGCAGCAATTTATATTTCTGGCATGATTGGTTTGTATGACTATCAACCAAAAGCGGGTTTGATGTTATTGTCGCTGTTAGTGTTGGGGTTTGTCTTCTGGAGACTTGAAATTCTAGTGCGATCGCCTTGGGGAAGAGTTCTTAAAGCTATCCGTGAAGATGAGGAAATACCCAAGGCAGTGGGTAAAGACGTTTTTTGGTATAAAGTACAATCTTTAATGTTGGGGGGCGCGATGGCTGGTATTGCTGGGGCTTTCTTTGCTTGGCAACTTAGCGCCATTTATCCTGATAATTTTCAACCACAATTGACTTTTGATGCTTGGATTATGGTTATTTTAGGGGGTTCTGGGAATAATATTGGCACAATTTTAGGGGCAGTAATTTTCTTTACTTATGATGCCATGACCAGGGAATTTTTACCGAAAATTTTTACAAATTTATCTTCTGACCAATTAGGCGCATTTCGCATCATGATCATTGGTCTGATTTTAATGATCCTGATGATTTGGCGACCTCAAGGTATTTTGGGTAAAAAAGAGGAACTCACCCTTGGTAAGTGATTGGTCATTGGTGATTGAGGCAAAATCGGCTTGATCTGTACAAATAAAAAATGTTTTCATGAATTGTTATGGTAAAGAATCAATTACCGCAGCTTCCTTTGTTGACTGCTAGTGGACTTTGTAAAAGCTTTGGTGGTGTTAAAGCAGTTAGTGATGCTGGCATTGAGGTATATAAGGGTAGTATTACTGGCTTGATTGGCCCGAATGGTGCTGGTAAAACTACTTTGTTTAATCTCCTTTCTAATTTTATTCGCCCAGATAAGGGACGGGTGATTTTTGACGGTGAACCAATTCACCAGTTACAACCATATCAAATTGCCCAGCAGGGATTGGTACGCACTTTTCAGGTAGCCCGGACTCTTTCCCGGTTGTCAGTGTTGGATAATATGCTGCTAGCAGGACAAAAACAAACAGGGGAAAACTTTTGGGAAGTGCAGTTACAACCCCATGTTGTGGCTAGGGAAGAAAGGGAACTGAAAGCACAAGCAATGTTGTTGTTAGAGTCTGTGGGATTAGCACACAAAGCCCTGGACTATGCAGGGGGGTTGTCTGGTGGACAACGGAAGTTGTTGGAAATGGGACGGGCGTTAATGACTAATCCCAAGTTGATTTTATTAGATGAGCCGGCGGCTGGGGTAAATCCTAGACTAATTGATGATATTTGCGATCGCATTCTGACTTGGAACCGTGAAGACGGTATGACTTTTCTGATTATTGAACACAATATGGATGTGATTATGTCTTTGTGCGATCGCGTGTGGGTGCTGGCTGAGGGGCAGAATTTAGCTGAGGGAACTCCAGCAGAAATTCAAACCAATCCCCAAGTTTTAGAGGCGTATTTGGGACAGTGAAGTATTAAAACTTACTCCGTCCCTGCCCTTGGTAACTATAAATGTTGCTATTTTGCCAATAGGCTGATTTTTTAGCACTAAACTCTTGGAAAACATTACGGTTTTGAAATAAAATAAACGCCGCTACTGCTAACAGGAAATAACCAAAATATTGTTGCAGTTTCTTTCCGTCAATATATTTAGATAGGTAAGCACCTAAAACAGTGCCCACACTGGCGGCTATAATAAATGAACCGATTATTTTCCCATCTAAAGTAACCTGTCCCCAGTAGCCTAAAAAACCAGATACAGCATTAGCAGCAATAATTAACAGAGAAGTACCAATGGCTTCTTTCATTGGCACTTTTCCTAAAATGACTAAGGCCGGGATAATGGCAAATCCTCCGCCTACTCCCACTAGTCCTGTTAATATACCTACCCCTAATCCTTCACTCACTAGCCACAACCAACAGTATTTACAAATTGGTTGGGGATGAAGTTGTGATATGGGTTTCCCCGGTGGTTTTTTAGTTGCTGTTTTCACACTGCGCTTAATCATTAAGCCAGCTGCTAAAAACATCATTGCTGCAAATAGCAGCATTTGTAAACTACCTGTGACAAATGGCAGGTTGGCAATTTTAGCTCCCGCAAAAGCCCCCAACATGGTAGCAGAACCAAAGATAAATGCTGTTTTAATATTGACGTTTCCCTGTCGCCAATGGGGAATGACTCCAATTAAGCTGACTGTTCCCACAATCACTAAAGTCATAGCCACGGCAGATTTTGGGGGTATTCCCATGACATAAACCAATGTGGGTAATGCTAAAACAGAACCACCCCCACCAATTAAACCCAAGCTAACGCCAATACCAACTGCTAGAATATGTCCTAAAATCCATGTAATCATTTGATGCGTTGGTTATAGGGTAATTTGGCTAATAGCCTTGCCATGGCACAAGTGTTAGTCACTCCGGCAAATACTAAACCTGCGCCCACAAATCCAGTTAGAATTAAAAACCAAGGGGAAATAAAAGCGCCTAAAATTGTTCCTGTCAATACTAAAGAACCTGCTACAATTTGTACTTGCCTCATTAAACTAATGGGGGCATTTTTATTAATTTTAGTGGCATAGTTAGATTGTTTCCAGGCTGTAATACCTCCTTGTAGTTGAGCAAATTCCGAAAAACCAGCATTGACCAAGATTTGCGCTGCTTGGTGAGAACGATTTCCAGATTGGCAATAAAGTACAACTTTAGTATGAGGCTGAAAAGGTACTTGTTCTGGCTGAAATTGGGAAAGGGGTAAAAGTTGAGCGCCTGGAATATGTTCTGCTGCATATTCTGAGGGTTCCCGCACATCAATGAGATGCACTTGTTGTTTTTCGGTCAAATTTTTGACGGTTAAAGCATCTATTAATTGCAACTGGGTTGGTGGAATCATTTTTTTACTTCCTGAAATTAATTTTTAACTGTCAACGCATTACCACAACGTTGATTTGCTGGTACTGCTTCCATCATTTTTTGGGGATTTGGTAAGTTTAAATTATCCATAAATTGAATGAAGCTATCTCGGTTATGTCCGCAAAAACGCGGGTTAAACTGCTTTTCTTCACCGATGCTTGAAACTGTATGACCCCGGTAATCATGTCCTGGGTAGACTAAGGTTTGATCTGGAAGGGTAAATAGCCGTTGGGTAACTGAGTCAAATAATGTTCCTGCATCACCGCTTTGAAAATCAGTTCTTCCACAACCACGAATAAATAAAGCGTCTCCAGTTAAAATTCTGTCGCCGTTGACTAAATAGGCCATATGACTATCTGTGTGTCCTGGGGTGGCGATGGCTTCTATGGTGACTGAATCTAGATGCAGAATTTCTCCATCCTGAATATATTTGTCAGCACAGCTAGCTTGGGCTTTTGCCGGCACAATCCCGATACATCCACACAATTGACGTAATTTACCCGTACCTGTAATATGGTCTGCATGAATGTGGGTTTCTAAGCAGTAGTGGAGTGTTAAACCTAACTCTGCAATTAATTGGCCATCTCGTTCTACATGATCGATGACTGGATCAACAATCAGAGCTGCTTTGGTAACTTCATCAGCAATCAGATAAGTATATGTACTCGATTGATCAGCAAAAATTTGGCGAAATAACATCTTATTTTCTCCATCAAGCAAATGGGACTGAAATCAAAAAATTTCATCGGCTTTTATCGACGGTTAATTGATTTCGGCAACTTTCGTGGGCAAGTTACTGTTTAAGATTATATATTGACTATATGACTATATAGTAAAATAGTCAATATCGCAAGAAAAAAATCAAAAAAATTTTTAGTGTTCTATGACAAAGATGTTTCCTGGGGCTTTGGGCCAAGTTGCGGACTATTTCAAGGTGTTGTCAGAAGTCAGTCGGTTAGAAGTGTTGTGTTGTTTGAAGAGTGGACCGAAAAATGTTACACAGATTATGAATGAAACGGGGCTAGGACAGGCCAATGTGTCCAAGCATCTCAAGGTTTTAGCACAAGCGGGTATTGTAACCAGAACGCCAGAGGGGGTTAATGTAATTTACGAAATTGCTGATCCGATATTGTTTCAACTGTGTGATTTAGTGTGCGATCGCCTAGCTGTGCGACTACAACAACAAACCCAACAGTTATCAAAATTGGGGGGTCAGCAATGGAGGACAAAGAGGTAAATTGATTCCCTTTGTCCCTGGTTAACTAGTTAAATTGTTCCCCCGCATCTAAATTAAACAAAAGTTGCAGGGTTCGCATACAGTCTCGTCTAGCTTCCACATCCTGCTGCGATCGTAATTGCACCATCGGCTCATGTAAAATTTTGTTAACAATTCCTCTTGTTAAAGCCTCAATGATTTCTTGATGTTTTTCGCCGAATTCCGAACCCAGTCGGGATAAGGCTTTTTCTAATTCTTGTTCGCGGATGGTTTCGATTTTACTTCTCAGACAACTAATAGTAGAGACAGTTTCCAGCGATCGCCACCAAACATCAAAAGCTTCTACTTCTTCATCTAACAGCTTTTCTGCTTCCTGTGCCATTTTCCGGCGGCTTTCGTGGTTTTGAGCGACTACGGCCTTCAAGTCGTCCACATTAAAGGCTTGTACATTTATCAGTTGATTTACATCTCCGTGGACATTACGCGGTACAGAAATATCAAATAACATCAAAGACCGAGTGGGATCTAAAACTAATTCTAGCTTGCTGCGGTCAAGTATGGGTTCTGTAGCAGAGGTACTTGTAAATACTAAATCGCTATCTGCAATTACCCTGAGCATTTCCGAGAGCGGATGAGTATATATAGACTGATCGGGATAAAGTTTTGCTAATTGCTGGGCGCGGTCTTGAGATCGGTTAATAATACTAATTTGTCCAGCACCTTTAGAAATGAGGTGTTGTACTAACAACCGGGACATTTTACCAGCGCCGATAATTGCTACTCTACAAGCTGCTAAATTAGCTACTTTTATTTGTGATAATTCCACAGCGGCAGAACTAATGGAAACAGCACCAGTACCAATGCTAGTTTCAGTACGCACACGCTTACCGGCTGTGATGGCTTGTTTAAATAAGCGATTGAGAATTGTTTTTATACCGTTGTATTGCTGTCCTAGTTTGTGAGTATGTTTCACTTGAGCGAGGATTTGACCTTCTCCCAGGACTAAACTATCTAACCCTGCTGCCACGCGCATTATGTGCATTACTGCATCATGATGCAGTAACATAAACAAGTTTTGGCGCAACGAGTGTGCTGGTAATTTGCTGTGTTCAGACAGAAATTGAGTAACTTCTCTGATGCCTTGCTCAGTTTCAGTGGTAACAATATAAATTTCCAGACGGTTGCAAGTGCTGAGTATAGCTACTTCGTCAATGTGGGGATAACTACTCAGATGAGCGATGGCACTTTCAGTTTGCGGTTCTGGAATACTCAGCTTTTCCCGGATTTGAACTGGGGCTGTTTTATGGCTTAACCCCACCACTGCAATATTCATTATTTATCGGTAATTGGTAATTGGTAATGGATTATTGATGGTTGTGGATTGGGATTGGGGGAGAGAAAAGGCAAGGGGTGGGGGTGCAGTGAGAGGAAATAGCTGGCGTTTTGTAGCGAATTTTACGTATTTAGGTACAGGGGCGGGCAAGATGCCCGCGCTACAATCGGGGTGATCGCACTGTTTTTAGGAAACGCTATACTACGGTAATATTTCCCACTCCCTGCTCCCAAATCTCCAATCCCTGTTCTCTACTGCCTAATTATTAACGCAATTGTAGACTCTTGGGTTCGTCAAACAAATGGATGGTATCAACAAAACGCACTGTTTTGGACTGGTTAGAAATAACCAAGCTTTGAGTTCTGGCACCACCGTTAAAGAAACGGACACCTTCCATGAGAGTACCGGGAGTAATACCGCAAGCAGCAAATAGAACTGTTTCGCCGGAGGCTAATTCGTTAGCATTGTAAACCTTATCAGGGTCATTAATGCCCATTTCTTTCATCCGTGCCAGATTGCCTTCTTTGCTTTCACCAATCAAGCCTGTTTTGACTACTTCTGGATCATAGATTAACTGTCCTTGGAAATGTCCTCCCAAGCAGCGCAGGGCCGCAGCAGAAATGACTCCTTCAGGTGCAGCACCGATACCCATTAAGGCGTGGATATTTGTGCCTTCAAAAGCGCAGGAAATAGCGGCAGAAACGTCACCATCGCTAATTAATCTGACTCTTGCCCCTGCGGTGCGAATTTCCTGAATGAGTTCTGTGTGGCGGGGACGGTCCATCACCACAACCACTAAATCTGCTATAGGACGGTTTAAGCACTCAGATAGGATTTTGAGGTTTTCAGTAGCAGACTTGTTAATATCTACTAAACCTTTTGCTGGTGCGGGTGCTGCCAGTTTCTTCATATAGAAGTCAGGGGCAGCAAATAAACCACCTTTTTCGGAAATTGCCAGAACTGCCATTGAACCATTTTGACCGTAGGCAACTAAGTTTGTACCTTCGCATGGATCTACAGCAATGTCAATTTCAATTAGTTCATCGGGGTTACAGAAGTTTTTAGCATCTGTTTGGGTACAGATACCCACTTCTTCGCCTATGTAGAGCATGGGCGCTTCGTCGCGTTCGCCTTCACCAATCACAATGCGACCGCGCATATAGATTTTGTTCATCCGCTCCCGCATGGCTTCCACTGCTACTTGGTCAGCAATGTTTTTTTCGCCTTTGCCCATCCATTTTGAGGAAGCGATGGCTGCTTGCTCTACTACCTCAATAATCTCTAATCCAAGTGTATTTTCCACAGATTCACCCTCTCAACTGCTTGACTAAGTTCGTCTTATCTGGCTATTTGATTCAGTCTTTAAGTCTACCAAAGGGGGTATACACGTGGGAAATACTATCCACTATAAGTAATGTTAAGTTTTGTTGGCAGATGAATGGCTATGGTGGTCAGGATGCGCGCAGGGCGATGGCTTCACCTGAGTAGAAGTTATGGCAGTAGCCGGGTTATGCCGGACCCGTCACGACTCATATAAAATAAAGATAGAATTTGTTGAGATTTGTATAGTTAGAGTTTAAGCTGTTATGGCTCCTGCCGTTTTAATTGAAAAGCTACAAAAGAGGTACGGTAAAGTAGTCGCAGTTAAGGATGTATCCTTTGAGGTACAACCAGGAGAAATCTTTGGTTTACTCGGACCTAATGGTGCGGGGAAGACAACCACCCTGCGAGCTTTATGTACTTTAACTACACCAGATGCTGGGAAGATCGAAGTATCTGGTATATCCGTTATGGATCAGCCGAGGATCGCTCGACAAAAACTCGGCTATGTAGCCCAAGAAGTGGCTTTAGATAAGGTGCTAACTGGTAAGGAACTGCTGCAACTGCAAGCGGCGCTTTATCATATCCCAGGATCAGTGGCTAAACAGCGTATTGATATGGTGTTGGAGTTACTGGGTTTACGGGAATACGCTGATCAAAAAACCGGGACTTATTCAGGTGGTCTACGCAAGCGCCTTGACTTGGCTGCTGGTTTACTTCACGCTCCAGATGTTTTGGTGTTGGATGAACCCACGGTGGGACTTGATATAGATAGCCGTTTTGTGGTGTGGGAATTTTTGCGGCAGTTACGCGCTTCTGGAACAACGGTACTAATTACTAGCCATTATTTAGAAGAAATTGATGCTTTAGCTGATCGGGTGGCAATTATTGACGGTGGGGTGGTGATTGCTGCTGGTACACCCTCACAATTAAAGGATAAGGTGGGAGGCGATCGCATTACTTTGCGCATCCGGGAGTTTTCCCCTATAGAAGAAGCGGAAAAAGCCAAGTACCTCTTGCAAGATTTACCATTTGTGCAAGAAGTGATTATTAATAATGCTCAAGGTAATTCCCTTAACTTGGTGGTGACACCCCAAAGTGATGCTTTAATCAGCATACAGCAATCCCTCAATCAAGTTGGATTACCTACTTTTGGCATTGCTCAATCTCGTCCTAGTTTAGATGATGTTTATCTAGCCGCTACGGGGCGCACTCTGTTAGATGCAGAACTGGCGGCAGTTACTACTCGTGATCTGAAGGCTGAGAAAAAGCAAAATATGAGATAGACCATTACTACAACATGGTGATTGGTTTGAGTCGTTAATGTAAATATTTCCTCGAATACTATGAGTGTTACTCCTACGCGACAAGCAAATGTCAACTCCTCCCCTAACTTTTTGGGAGAATTACTACAAGAAACCCTGGCTTTAACTCGGCGCTTGTTTATTCAATTACAACGCCGTCCTTCTACTTTGGTGGCGGGAATTATTCAGCCGGTGATGTGGTTGGTGCTATTTGGCGCTTTATTCCAAAATGCGCCTAGGGGTTTGTTTGGCACTACTACCAATTATGGTCAATTTCTGGCGGCAGGCGTAATTGTTTTTACAGCTTTTGCTGGGGCGCTTAACGCTGGTTTACCTGTTATGTTTGACCGGGAATTTGGCTTTTTAAATCGTTTGCTGGTAGCGCCTTTAGCTTCTCGGTTTTCTATTGTCTTTGCTTCCGCCATCTTTATTGTTAGCCAAAGTTTGCTGCAAGCAGCTGTAATTGTGGCAGCGGCAGCTTTTCTGGGGGCGGGGCTACCGGATGTGGCAGGGTTGGGGGCGATCGCCTTAATCGTGTTTTTACTGGCTTTGGGTGTAACTGCTATTTCTCTGGGACTGGCTTTTGCTTTACCTGGACACATTGAATTAATAGCGGTCATTTTTGTCACTAACCTACCCTTGTTATTTGCTAGTACCGCTCTGGCTCCTTTATCTTTTATGCCCCAGTGGTTGCAAATTGTGGCTACCCTCAACCCTTTGAGTTATGCTATTGAACCAATACGCTATCTTTATCTTCATAGCGATTGGGGGCTAGGTAGTGTAGTGATGACAGCACCTTGGGGTAATGTTACCTTTGGGGGTGCGCTACTGCTGTTGTCGGGTTTTGCGTTAATTGCTTTATTGAGCATACAACCCCGACTGCGACGGACTTTGGCTTAAGCAGCTATGTAAGGGGAAAAATTCCATGAAAAAACCGTTTTTATCACTGACTAAACTTTCTCTGCTGACTTGGGTAGGTGTTGGTTTTGCTTCCTTATTTATCCCTCAAGTTGGTTTAGCTCAATTTAACTCAGTGGATCGTGGTACAAATCAGAACAGCGATCCCTTTGCTTCCCCTAACTCGGGTGATTTGAATATGTTTGATCTCATTCATCGGGTAAATATGGGGAATATCCAATGGAACCCTACTGAGCAAAAAGAACAAATAGACTCAGCTGCATTGGAATTTAAAGCTAGGCAACAAAAAGCCTTTCAAGAACAGCAAAACAAGTCAAATCCAGATTCACTATCGAATTTACCTCCGGAAACTCCATTACCTTAATGTTTGTTGATTTCAAAATCACAACTCCGGCCATTTGGCGGAGTTGTGTGGGTTTGTTAAAAACCTAAAAACTACAAACCAAGTGCGGCTAAAACATCACTAGCATGAGTGGTTGTATTTACACTAGTGTCAACATAAATAATTTTACCGTTAGGGTCAATTACGTAAGTAACACGCTTGGCGTAACCACCGCCATCAACGTCATAAGCTTGGATTAAAGTTTGGTTGGTGTCAGCTAACAGAGGGAAGTTGAGATTATATTTTTGGGTGAAAGCCTGATGGGAACCTTCATCATCGGCGCTGACTCCCAGCACTACGACGTTTTTACCTGCATATTCAGGTTTAGCATCCCGAAAGCTACAAGCTTGTTTGGTGCAGCCTGGAGTGTCATCTTTGGGGTAAAAATACAAAACGACTGTCTTTCCAGCAAAATCAGATAATGAAACGGTGTTACCGTTGGTATCTTTGACGGTAAATGCTGGTGCATCTGTACCAACTGCTAGAGGCATAATCAACCTTTCCTGTTTTAAATTGATGACTTTGGGAATTTTACAATAATTTACAATACAATAAGCCCAATGACCAATGACCAATGACTAAAAATCAAAAAACGTTTTTCTACACCCCTAACACAGTGGAAAGGGCTAGGACATCCCTGATATGTTCTCCCTTCCAGATTGTTCTATTTCAGGCGATGCGTCAGCAGAGTCTACCATTAGCAGCCATTGCCATGGAAAATGGTGTTAAGCATGGTTATACTAAACGCCCTTTGTCAGAGTTAGCGTGCGATAATGCTTTAGGGTGGTTGATACAAGTGGGTGTTTTGCGACGAGAAGTTGATGGTCAGGGAATTACCGATAGTTTTCGCCTCACTCCTCTAGGTCATCAGGTGCTAGGACAATTCCCAGAGGAAAATTGGACTAGTCCATCTTGGCGCGATCGCCTGTATAATGGCATGACTTACTGGTTGAGATTACCTTTGTAACACCACAGTAAAAATATCAATTTATCCAGGATTGCTCAAGAGGAAATTACAGCACATTTCCAAAATTGAGTTACACTCATAGCGGTTGATAAGCCGACGCTACAAGAGTTTTATCACTTATTTGGAGGATTTCAATTAGCTAAAGATTGCTGGTAAGCAAGGGACAAATATAAAAATCCTCAACCCTTTAAAAATTAAGAATTATGAAAGCAATGATGGTAGTGGGAACAACATCCCACGCGGGTAAATCACTGATAACTACAGCTATTTGTCGAATTTTGTTCCGGAATGCTTTGCGAGTAGCTCCCTTTAAAGGTCAAAATATGGCTTTGAATGCTTATGTTACGGCAAATGGGGGAGAAATTGGTTATGCTCAAGCCGTACAAGCTTGGGCTGCTGGTATTGTTCCTTGGGTAGAAATGAACCCGATATTACTCAAGCCCCAAGGAGATATGACATCCCAAGTGATTATTAAGGGTAGAGCAGTAGGCAAAGTTAAAGCTTCAGATTATTACGAACAATATTTTAATCTTGGTTGGCAGGCTATAGAAGAATCTCTGAAACACTTATCCACAGAATTTGATTTTTTAGTTTGTGAAGGTGCGGGTAGTCCGGCGGAAATTAACCTCAAGCACCGGGACTTAACTAATATGCGGATCGCCAAATATTTAAATGCGCCAACTATGTTAGTGGTGGATATTGACCGTGGTGGTGCTTTTGCTCATGTAGTCGGTACTCTGGAATTACTAGAACCAGAAGAACGGCAATTAATTAAAGGTATAGTAATTAATAAGTTCCGGGGACAGCGATCGCTGTTAGAATCGGGGATAACATGGTTAGAAAAACGGACTGGTATCCCGGTAGTTGGTGTTATCCCTTATTTACAAGAAGTATTCCCCGCAGAGGACTCTCTGGACTTGTTAGAACGTAGGTCAAACAAAACCGACACGGACTTATCGATCACTGTCATTCGCTTACCCAGAATTTCTAACTTTACTGATTTTGACCCTTTGGAGTCGGAACCAAGTGTAAAAGTAAAATTTATTAGTCCTAAGCAAGAATTAGGCTATCCTGATGCAGTAATTATACCAGGGTCTAAAACTACAATTCATGACTTACTAGTGATGCAAAAAACTGGAATGGCGGAAGCAATTCAAAATTATGCAGCTTCTGGCGGTACAGTGTTGGGGATTTGCGGGGGCTACCAAATGTTAGGACAAATGCTAGCAGACCCGGAAGGATTAGAAGGACAAGCAGGTAGATTTCAGGGGTTAAATCTTTTACCTATTAGAACGGTGATTACAGGACAAAAAATTGTCCGCCAGCGTCAAGTTACCTCTAATTATCCGCAAATTGGCTTACCAGTGAGTGGGTTTGAAATCCACCAAGGGCGATCGCGCATAGAAAAATCAGAAGATAACCAAACCTACGAACCTTTATTTGATGATGTTAATTTAGGCTTAGTGGATAGCTGTCAATCTATTTGGGGTACATATCTCCACGGAGTTTTTGACAACGGTCCCTGGCGACGTGCTTGGTTAAATCGGCTGCGTCAACAACGCGGGATGAAATCTTTACCTACTGGTGTTCCTAACTATCGGGAACACCGAGAACAAATTTTAGATTACCTGGCTACAGAAGTTGAAAAACATTTAAATCTAACAGCTTTTTTACCTTAGATCAACTTATTGACCTATGAACATTCGCGTCCGCTTTTTACCAGACGATGTTACTATTGATGCAGAATTGGGAGAACCTTTGTTAGATGTGGCAGAACGGGCTGGGGTGCTTATTCCTACTGGTTGTTTAATGGGTTCTTGTCACGCTTGCACAGTTGAATTGGAAGATGGAGAAGTGATCCGCGCTTGTATTTCCTCAGTATCACCAGGGCGGGAGGAAATGATCATTAATTTGTATAGTGACCCGACTTGGTGATTTTTGCTGGTTAAAATCCCCTAATAATAAGAATATGAGTAATATCAAATACCAAATGATTATTCAATGGTAAGAATCAGATAATTGCTTTTTGGTGGGATGGCGCACTCTTGGGGATACTTAGAATTTAGAGGCTACAGGCGATACACTCCCAGAACCAATGGTGTGTAACGCCCCGTAGTCTCATTAACGTTAGGTCGGTGGATGTGTCAAATTCAAAGCATATTCTTTGAACCTTTCCAAGTCGGCTTGAATAGTAGACTCAACTACCCGACCCAAAAACAAATTATCCATAATTTTCCCCAGAATACCAGGAATAGCATAGGAAACTGTCATTTTGACAACAGTGCTACCGTGGCGATCATAAAAGCGAATTCCCCCCTGATTGGGCAAACCATCTACAGATTCCCATTGAATAATTTGCTGTTGGACAACTTTGAGTATACGGGATTTCCATTTAAATTCCAGACCACCAGTGCTAAGTTTCCACAGTGAAATATCTGGATTTTCTGGGGAAATTTCCACCGAATCAATCCACTTCATCCAACGGGGCATTTGCTCTAAATCAGACCAAAGTCCCCAGACTAATTCTATGGGAGCTTGTACTTCAATCTGCACACTATGCTCTAACCAATCTGCCATTTTCTTCTCTTCCTCTGCTTCCTGTGTGCTGGGTGCGGTTAGTTATTTTTTGAAATTTTCTAAAATCACTTTTGCTGCACGCCTTCCGGAAATTGTGGCTCCTTCCATGCTGTCAATGTAATCTTGCTGAGTGTAACTACCTGCTAAGAAGAAGTTATCCACTGGGGTTTTTTGATTAGGGCGGTAAGGGTCCATTCCTGGTGCTTCCCGGTAGAGAGATTGTGCTAACTTGACAACGTTATACCAAGTCATATTCAGTTCTCTTGATGAAGGGAACAGTTCATGAACTTGGTTGAGGACGTGTTGTGCGATCGCCTCGTTACTTTGTTTAATAAAAGGATCTCCCGGTGTGAGTACCAGTTGTAACAATGACCCTTGTCCGGGGCGATAATAATCGCTGGGACTAGCCAAAGCCAAATCAGCAAAACAAGAAAAGTCAGCATCGGCGGTGTAGAGTAAGTTATCTATCCCGGCGGACTGATTTAGCTGTTGGCGTTTCTCTGGATCTTGTAGTTCTGTCACCCAGCCATCAAATCGTAGCTGTACTGTTGCTACTGGTACAGCATCCAATTTATAAATATTGTCAAATTCTGACCACTTGCGCCACTCTTGAGGTAATACACGCTGAATCCCTGGGACATCGCAAGCACAGACATAAGCATCAGCAGTAATAGTTTCTGTTGTGTCGCCTTCAGCAACTATTATGCCAGTGACGCGAGTTTGTTGGCCTGATTCAGTAAATTGAATTTCTCGTAGTTGGCGACGTGTATAAACTTTTGTGCCTCTATTTCCTAAGTATTTAAGGATAGGCTGGTGCAAATACTCATTTGGTGACCCTTCCAGCATTCGCATAATTGAGGCTTCGGTTTTAGATGCAAAGAACTGGAAAATAGTCAACATACAACGAGCGGAGATATGCTCACAATCAATGAATCCCAAAGCATAAGCAATGGGATTCCACATCCTTTTAATGCTACCCTCACTACCACCGTGACTGCGGAACCATTCAGCAAAGCTAACTTTATCTAACTCCCGGATAGTTTTCATTGCTCCGTTGAAGTCTACTAACCCCCGAACTATGGGGCTAGTACCCAAAGCAATGGCATTTTGCAGTTTATCTTGTAGTGACAGTTGAGAAGTAGTAAAAAATGCCTTTAATCCATTGAAAGGCGCACCTGTGAAGAAGCGAAAATCTAAACTACCAGTTTGTCCACCCTTATTAATAAAGGTGTGAGTATGTTCTTTGAGGCGTAAGTTAGATAACGCCCCTACTTTTTCCATTAGCTCAAATAGCTGGTAATAGCAACCAAAAAAGACGTGTAAGCCCATTTCAATATGGTTGCCATTATCATCAACCCAACTACTGACTTTACCACCAACGAATGGACGGGACTCGAAAATCTGGACTTCACAACCAGCATCAGCCAAATCTACTGCGGTTGCTAGCCCAGCCAGTCCCGCACCCACTATTGCAACACGCATTCCATTTTACCTTTTCAGTTTCTTTACAAATTGTAACTGGGTTGGTGTCGGAATTGGCTATTTATATCAATCCCACTATTGTGTAAATGCACAACAGGATGATGTCCTCTAGTCATGAGTTTACCTTGATTGCTCTTGAGAATTTTGGTAACTCATTAGCAGGACTTTTGCCAAAGCGTATTTACAGGGAAATAAACTTTAGTGAGTCAATTTGGGATGGAGAAACATAACCAGTTTTTTTGGCATATGGGATTGATCATCTGCTGGATCATCGACAAATCCGTAAAACTGGTTTTCTATTTTTTGGCTTGCTGGTTGTCAAAGAATATAGGTAATCCTCTGATCAGTTCACGAATTACATCTGTCGCAGGTCTACCTGTTTCTTGACAATACTTTTCTAGTTTCTCCGCTTCCTGTGTTGCTAAATTGACAGTTATGCGTTTGACAGCCCATTTTTTGTTGGTCATTACCATGCTATTTGCTTTATATCTACTTTATTCAAAACAACAATTTACTCAAGAGCAAGACGATAGATTATCAGAATTTGTGTCAAGAAACAAGCGATCCTGGTAGGATAAAAAAATTCATCTTGGTCCAGTGCATTGATCGTTGTACAGTCAGGGATCAAAATAGAATTCTTATGGTAAGAGCAGAGAGATAACACAGTCTCTGGTACGGGAATTTCTACCAGTCAATTGTTACTCAAAGTCTGACAATTCAATTCTATTCAGTCAAATTGACACAGATACTGGGGACTAAGTAAAAAATCGTCCACCTGTTCTTGAGCAAGAAAACTAGAGCTTTTTTACCAATTAAAGTAAACAAAGACTCTGGCAAAGAATATGTGCTGCAAGACCGAGCAATGCTATCACTTTTAGATATGCTTTGGTCTGTGTACATCCATGTAATAGTGAATCATCACCCTACAGGAGTTAGAAAAAATTCATATGTCATACAGTGCATCCCTCAGTAGTTAATAATTCCTGATTGGCAATGGGTGATTAAGAGCAAACAGAACCGCCACTGATGGTAAACAGTGAGACAGTGCATCGTGATAAATCACGAATACTGTGACTCTTAAGTACCAATGGTGGAATTACTCTACTATCTTTCTACTGCTATCAAGTATGATCCTGACGTTTTTGAGAAATTGGCACACTAATTTTTGAAACTCCGTATCATAGCTGGTGCAAAATCACTATTATCTTCAGATCACATTAATGAATAAGTTTCTGAAAGGTTCGTGGTGTAGTTTGAGAAAATTGTAAAATAGAATACATTTTGGTCTACGACTTCCCATTTTAACAAGTGTGTGGTGGTACTAGACATATATTATAACTAAAATATGAACAGCCCCAGCCTACTTCTTTGATGCTGGGGTTTCTACTAAAAACACACCTTAAACATCCTTTGACACTCTCCACGCTATCCGAGGGGATTCCAGCGTCACTGATGTTCCCTCTACTGGCGTTACTTCCCGTCTGCCCGACGGAGCCGCGTTTGCACGATTCAAAATTACTTTGGCTGCATTGACATCTCTTTGTTGGATGTGTCCGCAGTGCAGGCAAGAAAGAACCGTAGTTTTAACACCTACGGCATGGTAGAATATCACAGAAGAGGCAAAAATTAGAGGTATTAGTGCAAGGGAATTAGTTGAAGAATGGGGACGGCGATTAAAATCGCCAACGGCTAACCCCCATGTCTGAAGCCGGTAGCTCTGCTCGCCGTTGATATTTCGGTCATAGGAGCTTTGTTAAATTTGGGGCATGAGTTGGAGAGTACCGATACCTAAATCTTCAGGTGAGAGCGATCGCGTCTCAAACAAAGCCATCATATCTCGCAGTTGGGGATTACCACGGGCAGATCCTGTCAGCCCTTTGGCAATAATCAAACCACAGCAGCCGTTAGTATTTTTACATCGCTGATTCCATTTTTTGCGAGCCTCGATGTGAGTGGGATCATCATCTAGAAATTCACCAAACAAGAATAATTCACCATTTTCAGTTTGTAATAAACCCAGGTCATAGCACTCGTCATCAAAAGGACTAGTACCCGGATTAAAACAAATGGCTTTGAGTCCCCCGGACTCAGCAATATTTTCAATGATAGTTTTGGCTTTGGGGCGGGAGGTTTGAATTAAAACCACTGGTAATCCGTCACCTGCTTTTGAGACTTCACGACCTTGGTGAGTTTGAACTCCCTGACGTAAGGAATCTAGCATCTGCCAAGAAATTACCCCCAGACTGAGAAAGGAATCAGATGGTATCAAGTCGTCTCGTAACCAACGAAAGCCTTGTAAATCTGCCTCTCCTATTTCTATTTCTTCCATGTCGAAACCTGCCATTTCCTCTAGTTCTGCTGCTAACTGGGGCATGGTGGAGACAGTCACAGATAAAGATTCAATTGGTTCTGATTCTGATCCAGGGGGAGAAATGCGATAACTACGACTGAGACTAGGAAAAGTTTCACTATTGAGCCGAGCGCGGTAATCACGGAGAAAGTGTTTGAGACTCTCTAGAGCGACAAAAGCTGTGAGCGCTTCTTCTTCATACAAAACCGACCGCAATCCTTCTAAAGGATGAATATTACCAAAATTTGGCTTAATTTCTGCCATGGGAACATCAGCTAAATCTTGGTCTTCTTCCATTTCGTCTTCATTATCAAAGGTGAGAAACAGACAGTCCTGTTTTAAGAAGGCTTCTTCTAAACGTCTTTGTGATTCATCGTCCTCTACAACTGCTGCTCGAAACTGCTTGAGAGAATCTTCTGAACGATAAAACAAAATCCCATATTCCATTCCCAGCATCCCCATGACTGAGGTGTAGAGCTTACCCACATCCCACTTGTTAATTTCTATTGACAAGATTTGCTGTTCTTCTAAAAATTCCCAAGGAGCTATCTGCCAAAGAGCCATGGCTTGATTATGTAAGGCTTGTGCATACTGGGGTGGTAAATCGGGAATTTGATGATCTAGGACTTCTGTCAACCCGCGAAACAATTCGTCAATTAGGGGCAATTCCCGGACGTAATCAATGGTAATATCTAAATCTTGTAGCACACCGCGCAGGTAAAACTGAAGTTCCCGGTCTTTGACTACAATTTTTTGGGGTCTAGCGGGTTTACCGGGACTGTGGGGATGCTCCATGGCACGCATTAGGGTACGAACAATGGCTTCTGGTCCTGTTTCTGGAGGTACTACGTCCATTCCTCGGACGACACCTTGTGATCCGTCCACCCAAATAATACATTCTCCTTTGGGCTTTGAATCTGAATCATGGATTGAGGATAATGACACTGGACGACGATCGCCCTCCCATACAGAAGGAATTTGAGTTAATGTCTTTAACCGACGCCTGGTAGAGCGATTAAAACTGGTCATAAACTAGATTAATCCAAAAAAAAATCAATTTGGCAGTAAAATATGAGGAATGACTAGGGAGCAGGTCAAATCTTCCTGGCTACACCGTCAAGGGTGGTTGGTTAATTGTAATTTTAAATTTAGGTTGCCACATGGCTTAAATTCCCAAAATACTCAACTTATAAATAAACCTAACGTCCCAATTCTAGAATAAAAACTTTTAGCTGCTTTTGACCAGATGTTTACAATTTGCCAAATATTGATCTTCATCTCGCTAGAATAGGAACAAGATTTAAAAAGTTAACCGTCCGATTAGCTCAAACTAAAGCTTACTTTTTATACACATGACACAAGCAACTCAGTCTCAACAACGTGGAATTCAACTAAGCGAATCCGCCTTGCAACAGGTAAAATCTTTACAACAAAAACAAGGGAAAGAACTTTGCTTACGGGTAGGAGTCCGTCAAGGAGGCTGTTCCGGTATGTCTTACATGATGGACTTTGAGGACATGAGCAAGATCAACCCCCAGGATGAAGTTTTCGATTACGATGGTTTCAAGATTGTTTGCGATCGCAAAAGTCTATTATATCTCTATGGTTTAATGCTGGATTATAGCGATGCCATGATTGGTGGCGGTTTCCAATTTACTAACCCCAATGCAGCCCAGACCTGTGGTTGCGGCAAGTCATTTGGAGTTTGACCATAAAACGAGACGCAAGCCCCTGGCTTCAGAACCCTGGGGGAGTGTCAAAAAGCCAGGGTATCCCAAACATCGACGAACTATGGCGGTGTCGGTATGGTCAAGTAACCGGAGGGGATTTTTACCTTCCTCCCTGGTTGCTAATACGCAATTATCACCGATGATATTGAAAGACAGGAATGAAATTGAACTGGATGTTGGGTTAGAAAGTTTTTACACCGATTCTAATGGGTATTAAGAACCATTACCTAGGTTTTTCAGAAAACCTGAACAGGCTATCAAACACCCTCAAAGGAAGATTTAAACAAAACAAAAAGGTTCAAGTGGTATAACAAAAGCTAGAGCCAGATTTGCTAGAAAGCACTTAAGAATAAGTAGGCAACGGCATTAACACTCTAAAATAGTACGTAATACCCGATCATTGAGAACGGGGAGTGTCAATATTTCTGGTAATATTCCAGCATACTTGGAATTAAATCTGTCCTAGAAAAGACGAGCTTCTAAACCCATTTTTTGGTAAGATGATCAATGGTCGGTTGTGATTGGTGAATTTGTACTGACAGCTGACTGGTAACTATTGAGTATATAACTATTAATTGATTTGCTATGGCTCAAACAATTGAATTCTTGTTTGATACAGGTTTAGAACGCTATAAAGCAGGTGAATCAGCAGAATCTTTAATACCTGTATTTAAAGAAGTGTGCGATCGCGCCCCTAAAACCGGTTCAGCTTGGATTTGTTTAGCTTGGTTGTATTTGCTAGAAGACAAGCCTAAACTAGCCTACAAGGCGGCACAAAAAGCGGTAAAGTTAAATCCACAAGACCCACAAGCCAGAGTGAATTTGGCGTTGTCAATGTTGGAAACGGGTGAAAAAGGCTTGCGAGAACACATTGATTTTGTGAAACAGTTAATTTTTGTTAACCCAGAATGGGAATCCGACATTAAGGAATCCATTGCCGATGGTCTCAGCCGAAAACCAGATTGGCAGAGTTTGGCAAAGGTGAAAACTTGGATATTTGAATAATACAGACTAGGGGCTAGTACCGCAACGCGGATTGGGGATTTTGAACTGGTTGAACTGTTTTCCCTAACACCACCAAAGGACTTTTTCAGCCAGCCCTACTTAAAAACGACAATCAACAAAGTTAGCATTTCTGCTTACATGATGAAAGAAAAATTATTAAACTGGCTTAACCTGGTTTTGGTTGCTGATGTGTTCTTGGTTTTATTTGGCTTTGGTTGGTTAGCGATCGCCGCCATTGGTGATGCTGCGGGAATAAACCTAGGTTTAGATTTATGGCATCAACTTTGGCAGCCCGTCTTTAATCCCGCCATTGGTATTCTCATGGGGGGCGCGCTTCTGAGCGGTTTACTCAGTTGGGTGTATCGTAAATTTATCTACTCCCGATAATTTGTGCCAATGCTGGCAATAAATTAGGGTATTGATACTCAAAACCTGTTTTTAAGGTACCTTTAGGAATGACTTGCTGACCTTCTAAAACTATCATTGCTCCCTCTCCTAAGAGGGCTTCGAGGGCAAACCCGGGAACTGGTAACCAAGAGGGACGCCGCATAACTTGTCCCAAGGTTTGGGTAAATTCTGCCATCCGGACGGGATGAGGAGCAGTAGCATTGTATACGCCTTCCATTTCTGGCTTAGTTAAAGCCTGCAAAATCAGAGTTACTAAGTCATCCAGGTGAATCCATGATAACCACTGCCGACCACTACCAAGGGGACCCCCTGCAAACAGTTGGAAAGGTGTAATCATTTTACCCAAAGCACCACCATTGCCTAGGACAATGCCCAAACGTAAAATGACAAGACGCACACCAGCATTTTTAACTTTTTGTGCTTCTGCTTCCCAGGCTTGACAGACTTGAGCGAGAAAATCATTACCAGATGAACTTGTTTCATCAAAGGTTGCTATTTCACTCGTACCGTAATAGCCAATGGCCGAGGCATTGACTAATACAGAAGGTTTAGGATTAGCTTTACCTATTGCTTCAACTATTTTCTGTGTACCTAGCTGGCGGCTATTGAAAATCTTTTGCTTTTCCACCGATGTCCAACGGTCTTTGGCAATGGGTTCTCCTGCTAGATTAACTACACCATCACAATGGGCAATCACATCTTGCCAAGAACCGGATTCTGTTGGTGTGTAGGCAACAATTTCTATATGAGGAAAAGCCCCTGGTGGAAAAACTTTTTTAGCCAAAGAAGTGTTACGAGTTAACACTAGTATTTGATTATTTTCCTTGTGCAGCCGTTCCACTAAACGACTCCCCACAAATCCTGTTGCTCCAGTAATCGCTACTTTCATAATACAAATGCGCCTCTACCAAACCCCTATTCTAACCTGTGTTGTTGTTATGTATCTTTTTCCTCCGTCATACATGGGTTTATGAGTGTAATATCAAACTCTGGAGAATCTACTGTTACGTAAGGCTGAGTATTGGCTAAAATGTAATAAATACCACGCACATTAGGACCAAAAATAATCTCATCTTCATTTTTGAGATCATGAACTGATATTTTACGTCCATTAATAATTAGTCCGTTGGCGCTACGCTTTCCCTGAGCATCACCATCTACAATCCGGTAAGAATAGCCATTGTTTTCTTCTGGTACTTTGACTAACGTAGCATGGCGACGGGAAACAAACTGAGATACTACACGAATATTACAGTTCTGGTCTCTACCAAGAGAGTAGAAGTTTTCCTCCAGAGTAAACTTCTTACAACCTTGGTCGTCCTCAACAATCAGTAGATGGGTTTCGTAAATTTTGGTGGACATTGATACATGATTGCTACAATTGATGAAAGTTTTGAAAGTTTAATTAGTCAAAATTTCTGTGATTTAGAGACATTTTACTATTCTAATTTACAAGATGTAAAGGGTAAAGCCCCCGTTTGCTCAACGGGGGAGGGTGTTAAAGACGATCAGCCAATCTCCTTAAGAACAGTGAATTGGTAACAACACTAACAGAACTAAAGGCCATTAATGCCGCAGCACCGGAAGGACTGAGGACAAAACCAAAATGGGGTAACAACACACCTGCAGCTAAAGGAATGCCGATTGTATTATATGCGAATGCCCAGAATAAGTTTTGGCGGATTTTGTTGAAGGTGGCACGACTGAGTTCAATAGATACCACCACATCATTTAAGCGATCGCGCATCAAGACAATTTCCGCAGTTTCCATGGCTACATCTGTTCCCGAATATAAAGCAATTCCCACATCTGCTTGTGATAAAGCTGGGGCATCATTAATACCATCGCCAACCATAGCAACTTTAGACGCTGATTTTGCTTGTAATTCTTGGATAATAGCGGCTTTTTTGCTGGGCATGACACTAGCGATGGCATCAGCACTATCTACACCCAGTTGTTTAGCTATGGCTTCCGCAGCTTCTAATCTATCCCCTGTGAGCAGCATTACCCGTAAACCCATGTCACGTAACTTACGGACTGTAGCAGCGGCATCCGGTCTGAGGGTATCTTGAACAGCAATGAGTCCGGCTAAATTTTCCCCCACGGCTACACCAACTACTGTTTTACCATCTTTGGCCAGGTGTTGAGCCATTTGTTGGGCTGTGTCACTGACAACAACGCCATGCTGACTCAACCACTCCCAGTTACCTAAAATTACAGACAAACCCTCGACAATGGCAGATACACCCAAACCAGGTTCTGTGTGAAAATCTACAGCATTAGGAATATACAAATTTTCCCCTTGTGCGGCTTGCCGAATTGCTTTGGCTAGGGGGTGGTAAGTGCCACTTTCCACTGCTGCTGCTAGTTGTAGGAGAGAGTAAGGTTGATTGTGGGGCAGTTCTGCCACTGCTAGACAATCCGTGAGGATGGGATTACCACTGGTGAGAGTGCCTGTTTTATCAAATACAACTGTATTTAACTGGTGTACTCTTTCTAATACATCACCACCTTTAATTAACAAACCTCGTTCAGCGCCTATGGCAGTTCCCACAATAATTGCTGTTGGTGTAGCTAGTCCTAAAGCACAAGGACAAGCGACCACCATGACGGCGATCGCTAATTTTAAGCTAGTGAGGAGGGGGGAGTGGGTAGAAAGGCTATTACTCGTGTGTGTAGATAGTGGGGAATGGTTCATCATTTCCATACCACCGGAGATAGTCACATCACTCCACAAGTGAGTACCGAAAAAGAACCAAAAAACAAATGTCAACACAGAAGCTGTCAAGACACCATAAGTAAAATAACCAGCTATTGTGTCGGCTAATTTTTGCACTGGAGCTTTACGGGTTTGGGCTGCTTCTACTAAAGTGACAATTTGTGCCAAAGTTGTATCTTTACCAGTACGAGTGGCGACTATAGCAATTGACCCTGACTGGTTGAGGGTTCCTGCGGACACCACATCCCCGATATGCTTAATTACTGGTACTGCTTCCCCAGTTAGCATGGACTCATTGACTGTGGTTTGACCACAGCGAACCTCACCATCCACAGGAATTTTATCCCCTGGTAGTACCTGTAACCATTCGCCAACACGCACCTTGTCAGCAGGAATGTTGACAATATTGGAGGTAAGAGTTAATTTTTCCGGGTTTGGGTTGAGAATCAATCGGGCTAGTTGTGGTTGGAGTGCCAGCAGTTCTCTAAAAGCAGCTGCGGCTCTAGTTCTGGCTTGTTGCTCTAAAGTCCTACCCAACAGGATAAAACCCAGCATCATCACTGGTTCGTCAAAGAAGCATTGCCAACCCATTTGAGGAAACAGTAGTGCTACTAAACTAGCAGTGTAGGCTGTTAGCGTTGCTAACCCCACCAGGGTATTCATGTTAGGTGCATTTCGCCACCATCCCCGCCAGCCGTCTATTAAAATTGGGCGGCCGGGAATGAGTATTGCCACTGTTGCTAATCCACAATGAAACCAGATGTTATTTAGTAGGGGCAGTATTTGACCGCCCATAGTGGCAAAATGTCCAATTCCTGACAACAGTAACAATACTCCAGCAATACCTAACTGCTGAAATGAAGAACGTATTTCTCGGCGCTTTCGCTCTTCTGCATCTTCTGGGGTGGCTGCGCCTGCTAATTTTTCGCCGGCTTGACGCGGTTGAGAGGGAAATCCAGCTGATGTCAATCGCTGTGCTAGCGCTTCTGGGTCTACTTCGCCAGTTTCTATCTCTATGACTGCTACCTCTGTAGCCAGATTCACACAGGCGCTTTTAACTCCTGGATATTGGGTTAACTGTCGTTCTACAGCGCTGACACATCCAGCGCATTTCATTCCCCCAACATCTAGAATAATTTTCTTGAAAGTAGGAGCTAGTTTTGGAGTAAGCTGAGTTTTCGGGGTCAGTTGCATGACAAGTGTTGGGTTCGCTACGAAACTTCAACGCCTGAATAAAAGCGTCTCTAATTTGAGCGTAGGCGAAATTGGGAAATATGACCGATCATTAACTTCGCTTCCATCTGAAATAAGTAATATAAATTACAGATAGCAGTTGTACAGGAATGATACTGATTAGACTTTTGGCAACATAGTTGATGTCTAAACCAGACATAACGCTGAAATAGCCCATACCTACCAACAATAACATCCCCCTAGTAAAATATTTTTGTTTATTTTTTAGCATATCCCTGAAAATAAATTGTCAGCACTTATTCGTAATTATTACTAAAACCAACCCTGCTTATTTACAAAGTAGACATTAACAAACTCTTCAGGTGATTTGTTCAAGTAGATCATGCCTTCAATTAATCCCATAAGCTGCATAATTAACAAACTAACGCCGTAGGTAAAAAAACCTCCTATTAAACCTATAGCCAGCATAATACAGCCTTCTGGAATATATCCTAAAACGAATTTATGAGTTCCAAATCCTCCGAAAAGAATGCCACAGTAACCGGCGATAAGTTGTTTAGTGGGTTGAGTGGGGTTTAAATTTGCCATATTATTCCTACTCCTGTAAATGTGATGATAAAATCTTAATCTTATGCACAATCAAGATTCTTAAATATATTTGTTTAGTAAATATATTGTTGATTTTTGGTTAAGAAGACTAAGCCTTAGTATTAATATCAAATTCTCAATTGATATGATAGAAAAGACCTATTATCTAAACATTATAAATAACAATCTATGCCCAGTCTGGATACAGATAGCTAGCACTGGTGATGAGAAATCACAGATTAGTTACTTTTAAGTAGAACACCTTTTAATTGCAAGTACCTGTGTTATTTGTAGATACTATTTCTTGTCCCGTTGATCAGGAAAAAATTATTCACAAGTAAAATCTAAATTCTGGCTCACGATTGGCTGCAAAAGTTTAATTTCCTGATATAGCGAATTTTGCCCAAGTGAAGTGAGGTACATTTTTATAAGTCAAGACGTATTGATCAGCGAGCAGGATGCTCGCACTACAGTACTTTTATCATTTAGATTTGTATCTCACGTGTTTGAGAAATGCTATAACTATTTTGGAAGTACTCAGATACACCCATATAATACTATATGTTTACTGACAGTCATGTGGGGCTTAATTACTGTTATCTAAGCAAATATTTTTCCCATTGGCAACCGTGTTCTTATGTTTTACTAATTACTACTACCCAGAATAAATAGACTAAGTAAAGTGCCACTATTCCAAAGACTATGGAGAAGCATGGGAGCTAAGAGATTGCGCGATCGCGTGTAGACTATTCCTAAAACTATCCCTAACGCTGTCAGGGGCAGAATTTCCGATAAACTCAGGTGAGCTATGGCAAACAATAAACTACTCAAAACAATTGCCCCCCATACAGGTACATAACGAGTTAGAGAGGGCAATAAAAAGCCGCGAAACAGCAGTTCTTCAAAAATTGGGGCGGCTATGGCAGCTGTTGAGAAAAACATCCCCAAAGCCACGGTATCTTGACTTTCTAGCGCCAGTTGTAACAGGGGATTACTACCACCCTGACCATGCCATAATTGTTGATTAATCAACGACACCACCACCACTATGGGCAAAGCGGCGCAATAACCCCCAAATCCCCACAAAAACCAGCCATCAGTCCCACGGAAACGAAACCAGTTTTCTGGTAAGGGAAAAAAGCGCCTGATAGATAAATAAAGCACTAACAGCGCACCTGATGCCACCATGATATAACTGATCAACACAGACAAAGCCTGAAACCTGACATTAGCAATGGGGCGCGGAATGGGGAGTAGTAAGACTAAAATTGGGACAACAATTTGTCCCATAAAGAAAAAGCCCACTACAAAAACCTGTAGGATCGTTTCTGTACCCCAAGGTGTTGACCAAGGTAAATCAGCATTTTGAGCAAGCACTGCGGCTTTACCTTTGACCAAACGTTGACCAATCAAGAAAACTAGTAATATAAAACCAATTAATGCTGTTATTGTGGGAATTGTGCCAATTACAGCTAATTTCAACACGGATTCACTAGCTGCTGCTTGCTGTTCCGCTTTAACCGTTGATAAAGCTTCTTGTCTTTGTTGTAGTTGGTACAGTTTAATTAAAGAACTGGAGCGAAACCAACTATCTAAATTTTTATTAATTAGCTGTTGAGCATTTGGTAAAAGACGGGGAGGATCACTCCATATACCAATCAACACCGCCGCAGTTTTCTGTAGTTCCGGCTTAATTTGGGAGCTTTGCCGTAAATTCCCCCAAATCTCCCTTGCTATATCCGTTTTACCCTGCTGTGCTTGTAAAATTCCTAAATGTAAATCTAATTCAGCCAGTAAGTTTTGCAGTTTTTCTGTGGATTGCTGCAACTTTTCTTGTTTTTCTTGAGGAGAAGCCTTAGTCTCAGGGGGAGAATTTGGTAAAGGTTTAGGAGGTATGGGAATATTTTGGGGTTGAGCCAGTTGGTTTTGGGCTTTGTCCAAATTAGTTTGAACTGACTCACGCACTTGCTGATATTGCTTTGTAGCACTTTCCAGGGGGTCGTCCCCCACTAGGGCTGCTTTAATAGCCGAGAAATTATCGTTATTACTATCTTGTGGTTGCCAGGCTTGTGCTTGTAAGGCAATATTAGTTTGATACAGTTCCAGACGATTTTGGAACTGCGGCTCCTGTAAAGTACCGAATAAAGACGAAACTGACAACAGGACGGCCATTGGTGTCAGGATAAAAAATAAAACTAACCGCTTAATCGTCATCTATTCCACTAGAAACCATCAGAGGGCAAAGCTTACCCTTTGGTAATTATGGCAAGAAAAAGAGCAAGTTTGATCAATAGTCAATATATTATTTTTTATGCCAGTTGTGATTGTAATACCGCCATAGGCGACTGAGAAAAACATAAAATATCTGGTGCTAACTCCTAAATCCCGGTTTTCATGAGCAGCGACATTCAACTCAACCTCTTTGATGATTTTAAATCTAACCAAAGACAGTTAATTCCCACAGACGCAAAAATCCCTATTCAATCTGGAACCTACAATAATATGACCGAGTTGGCACAAGATTGTAATCAGTGCCATCGTTGTGGTTTGGGGAACAATCGCACTCATGCTGTTGTTGGGCGTGGTCATCTTCAAGCACCAATTATGGTCATAGGAGAAGCACCCGGTCAAAACGAAGATGAAACAGGTTTACCATTTGTAGGTAGGTCAGGACAGTTATTAGAGAAAATATTAGCATCTGTCAATCTGAGTACTGAACACGATGTATACATTGCCAACATTAATAAATGTCGTCCACCCAACAACCGGACCCCCTCCCCTGATGAAATGGCAGCTTGCAAACCCTACTTATTAGAACAAATTCGCCTGGTTGACCCGAAAATAATTTTACTCACAGGTGCAACTGCGGTCAAAGGTATTATTGGCGACAAGCGAGGCATTACTAAAATTCGTGGTCAGTGGCTAGAGTGGGAAGGACGTTTGTGTATGCCAGTTTTTCATCCATCCTACTTGCTGCGTAACCCTTCTAAGGAAGCAGGTGCGCCTAAATGGTTAATGTGGCAAGATGTCCAAGCTGTACGGGCTAAGTTGGATGAAATCAGCACAAATAGGGTAAATTTTCCTGATAATTAGTGTTAATTGGCAAGTGTGTTATTCTTCAGATTTTAGATATTCCTGGACGGTCATTTTTGAGGGTTGTTGAGGAATAGCTATCATGTTAGTGTCGCCATTGACAATCTCGTAACCAAGTTTTTACGGCTTGGGCAATCACACCGTTACTACTATCCCTGGGGGGAGAGACTACTTTTGCTTGAGGGTCAGCCGCAATTTGGGTAAACATCATTACCAAGCGCCAACCACGATTAGTTTTTGTCAATAGCAATCGGTGGAATTGCTGTGATTGAAGGATTTGACCAGCTACATACTGCCTTTCTAAAGTGGTAAAAAAGACTTGTTTAACTTCTGTGGCTGTACTTTTGTGTCCAATGGATTGATATCCACGGGAGTTAATAGGTAGGGGCTGAAAGTCAGGTTTTCCCGCCACCAGTACATAACTGTAAGTATCATTGCTTCTATTGCCACTGCGGGCGCGTTGACTGACTCTGTTAGCATAACTTGGTAAATCTTGCAATAGCTGATTAGTTAATAATTCTAAACTTTTGTTGGAGCAAGTAAACTTGACTTTATTTCCCTTTCCTAGCTTCTCTGTTAATCCAGAGAAGATAGGGGTGGGATTTTGGGATAATGCTGAATTATTAATGCTATCTGCTGCTACAAGGGATAAGCTGAAAGCCACAAGCCACAAGCCATAATGTTTGTTTTTGACTGTTGCCTTCATGTCGCTGTGGTTAACTCCTCAACAATTTTTTCCCAGGCTAATTTTGGGTCAGGCGCAGCGGTGATGGGACGACCAATGACCAGGTAATCAGCGCCAGCGAGTATGGCTTGGGACGGGGTGAGCGATCGCTTTTGATCTCCTTGGTCTGCCCAAGTGGGGCGGACACCAGGACAAACTAGTAAAAAGTCATCTCCACAAATTTGTCTTAACTGTGCCGCCTCCTGGGGTGAACAAACAGCCCCATTCAACCCAGATTCCTTGGCCATCAGTGCCATTTCCCAAGTATATTCTGGTAATTCCAGAGGTACTTTTAAATCCCTTGCTAGTTGCCAGGCAGAGATACTGGTGAGTAAGGTAATGGCAATTAACTTGGGCGGTTGAACACCCCCTTGGCTTGCTCCTACCTGTAATGCCTCAGTGGCCGCTTTAAGGGCATCTTTGCCAGCAGTGGCATGAATTGTAAGTAAGTCCACTCCGTAACTAGCAGCACGACGACAAGCCCCAGCAACAGTGTTAGGGATGTCGTGAAACTTCAAATCTAAAAAAATCCGCTTTTGTCGAGATTTTAAAATTTCCAGGATTGAGGGACCAGAACTAGTAAATAATTCTAAACCCACCTTCCAGAAATTGACTTGGGGCAATTGGTCTACAAGGGCGATGGCACTCTGTAGATCCGGCACATCCAAAGGCACAATTATTTGGTGATTAGCCCTTCGGCTAGGCTGAGGATAAATCATTGGTCATCAGTGATTAGTTGTTTAAAAGCCGGACAAACTTATTTTTGCCAACTTGCAGCACTCGCCCGTGTAGTTCACTCTTGGATTCAAAAATGGTATCAACGTCAGTAATGCGATCGCCATCCAGACGCACCCCACCTTCTTGAATTTTCCGCTTACCTTCCCCGGTACTTTTGCATAAACCACTAACATTGAGCAGGTATGCTAATTTGACGGGAAATTGTTGCACATCGGCTAAAAAGAACTCTGGTACTGCACCCTCCTTCCCTCCGCTTTTGGCTGCTTCCTTAGCTTCATTCGCTGCCGTTTCACCGTTGTACTGTTTCACCACTTCCCATGCTAAGAGCATTTGGCGATCGCGGGGATTTTCTGGCAGTTGGTCTAAGGGTAAATTTGTCAGTAGTTCAAAGTACTGAGACAGCAAATCATCAGGAATACCTTGTAATTTCTGATACTTTTCTGCTGGATGTTCTGACAGTCCCACATAATTATTGAGGGACTTAGACATTTTCTGCACACCATCTGTACCGATTAAAATTGGTAGTAGCAGCCCAAATTGTGGCTTTTGTCCAAAATGGCGTTGCAAATCTCGCCCCACAGCAATGTTAAACTTTTGGTCAGTTCCCCCTAATTCCACATCTGCCTCAACAGCCACGGAATCATAGCCTTGCATCAATGGATATAGGAACTCATGAAGGAAAATTGGATTCTCTTTTTTATAACGTTCAGCGAATCCCTCTTTTGCTAACATCTGTCCTACGGTCATGGTAGAGAGTAACTCAAGAATTTTCCCTAAATTCAGATGGGAAAGCCATTGAGAGTTATAACGTACCTCTAACCTACCTGGTGTGTCAAAATCCAAAATAGGGCGCACCTGGTCAAGATAAGTTTGAGCATTTCGTGCCACATCTGCTTCTGTTAGCTGACGACGCACCTCAGATTTACCGGTAGGATCGCCAATACGAGCCGTAAAATCACCAATAATGAGAACTGCTATATGACCAGCATCTTGAAAAGCCCGCAGTTTGCGTACCGGTATGCTATGACCGAGATGAATATCATATCCTGTAGGGTCAATTCCCAATTTCACCCGGAGAGGTCGGTTTGTAGTTACCAAGCGCTGCTCTAAACTTTCACTTTCACTGTCAGTTGACGGGGGGAAAATTTCTACTGTTCCACGATGTAGCCAAGAAAAATTTTGCGTCATACTCGGAGATTCGCTATTAACTACGCTCTTACTATAAGTTAGGTTGGTTATATTCACAGGCAATTTATCGGTACTTTAATTTATTAAAGTACCGATAAATTGCCAACAATTAACCGCCAAGCTTCATTGAATGAATTAAAGTTATATTTACAAATGAGGAAGTAAGAACGCCGTGTCGTCTTCTAGGACTTTTACAAATAAGCAGCCACAACCTCAGGCTTCATCAGGTTTTGACTTTTTCAAAGGAGTAGGTCAAATCACTGGGGGTACTCTGCTGTCAATCACAATGCTGGCAAGCTCTATTGTAGCCGGAGGGTTGGTTGGTCTGGCTATTAGTTTCCGTAACTTGCCAGATGTTAGACAGCTGCGAAACTTTTTGCCTACAGAAACCACTTATATTTATGACATTGAGGGCAAACTGTTAACCCATATCCACGGGGAAGCCAACCGAGAGGTTGTACCTCTAGATAGAATTTCCCCACATCTGAAACGAGCAGTACTGGCTAGCGAAGATAGTCACTTTTACGATCATCACGGTATCAACCCCAGTGGTGTAGGACGTGCTTTGATAGTTAACTTGGTAGCTGGTAGGGTGAGAGAGGGAGGCTCTACCATCACTATGCAGTTGGTGAAAAATTTGTTTTTAACTCAAAAACGTGCTTTTACTCGTAAGCTAGCTGAAGCAGTACTGGCAATTAGGTTAGAGCAAATTTTGAGCAAAGACCAAATTTTGGAAATGTACCTCAATCAAGTGTATTGGGGTCATAATAACTATGGTGTACAAACCGCAGCACGTAGTTATTTCAACAAGTCAGCAGCAGTCTTAAACTTGGCGGAGTCAGCGATGATGGCGGGTTTAATTCAAGCCCCAGAAGAGTTTAGCCCGTTTGCCAATAAGAGATTGGCAAAGGTCAAACAAAAGGAAGTTTTGGGGCGGATGCTGGAGTTGAATTGGATCAGTCAGCAAGAATATGATGATGCGGTGAACCAAGAACTGAAATTTGGCAGGATCAGGTCATTCCAAGGTAGTGCTTTACCTTATGTCACCAATACAGTAGCCCAAGAATTAGTACAAAAATTTGGGCGTGAGACACTGCTCAAAGGCGGAATGCGTGTACAAACGACTATTGATACAGAGTTTCAAATGATGGCGGAAGCAACTGTCAGCAAGTGGAGTCAAAAACTGATCAGTCAAGGTTTGCGTGGTAATCAAATTGCTTTGGTAGCTGTAGACCCCCGCACCCATTTTGTTAAGGCACTGGTGGGCGGTGTAGACCCTAAAATTAGCGAGTTTAACCGGGCTACCCAAGCCCAGCGTCAACCAGGCTCGGCGTTTAAACCAATAGTATATTATGCTGCCTTTGTTACTGGTAAGTATACACCGGATAGTATAGTACAAGATACACCAGTTAGTTATCAAGATGGTAGCGGTTGGTACAGACCAAGAAACTATGACGGTGGTTTTCAAGGATCAATAACAATACGGTCAGCCTTAGCTCAGTCTCGGAATATCCCGGTAATCAGGTTAGGTATGTCTATAGGTATGAATAAAGTGGTGGAGGTAGCCCGTACCTTGGGAATCAACAGTCCCATGGCACCTGTGACTTCTTTGCCCCTGGGGGCTATTGGCATTACACCCCTGGAATTAGCCAGCGCTTACGCTACCTTTGCCAATTATGGCTGGCAATCGCCACCAACAGTGATGGCTCGTGTTACTGACAGTAGTGGTAATATTTTGGTAGATAATACACCAAAACCTCAGTTAGTTTTGGATCAATGGGCATCGGCAGCAACTATTGATATCATGCGTTCAGTAGTTACCACCGGGACTGGTAGAGCAGCAGATATAGGCCGCCCCAGTGCTGGTAAGACAGGAACAACCTCCTCAGAAAGAGATATTTGGTATGTGGGTACTGTGCCACAGTTAACAACTGCCGTCTGGGTGGGTAGAGACGATAACAGACCATTATCTAGAGGTGCAACCGGGGGTGGTATGGTGGCTCCCATTTGGAAAGACTTTATGCAGCAAGCTCTGAAGGGTGTACCTGCGGAGAACTTTAAGCCTCCTTCTAAGTTTAAGCGCCCGAAATCATAAATGAGAAGGGATTTTGGATGGTAGTTAGCCCAAAATCCCTAATAATAGAACATCTAAAGTTCACTATTGTTGTTTTTCTAGTTCGGTTTTCATTCGCTGTAGGGTCAGGTGCATTTGCTCAAACATTTGTTGGGGAGTTATACCAAATTGACCAAGCTGGGTCTTGAGTTGTTGCACAGTCATCTGAGCCATGAAATCTTCCGATAGCTCGAATCGCTTCATAAATACGCGATAGCGATCCATCATAGCTTCCATTTGCTCAATAAACAGCTTTTTGCCCTCACGATCAAACTTGCCGTACTTATTGCCAAGGTTGATAAGTGCTTGATAATCTTCAAACAGCTGTTTTGCTTCTTGCTGAACTATATCAGAGTCAAAGAATCCCATTTTGCTTCTATTCAACTGAGTGTTGAAACTCAGCAGCTTATATTTTTGCCTCTATCACTATTCTAGTATAGGGATTTCATCTAGGGAAAAAGTTTCGGTTAGAGTACGGTTTTTTACCGGAATTTCAACACTTGACTATACGGGTAATAGGTCAGATATCAATACCATCAGGGATAAGTTTCATCCCAAAGACACGACGAGTTCCAATTTTTTCTAAAAAAATTACAGCGATCGCCTGGGGTATCAGCGAAGCCAATGGCTGAAATTCATGCTACAGCAAAGTGCAAAATGTAATATTCTGAGTATCAACTAGCTAAAAACTGTTTTAATTTCTTAATCAGGACTTTGGTCCTGATTTTTTCAGCACTTTAGTGCTATGTAACATTTGAGATTTTTTCAGACCCATGGGAAAATGCTAATTGAATATCCAGAATATCTTATACATCGGCAATGGATGAGTCGCGCCATAAACTTGGCACAAATCGCTGGGGATGCTGGCGAGGTTCCTGTTGGTGCTGTGATTATTGATGACAGTGGAAATTTGATTGCGGAGGGCGAAAACAGAAAAGAACGTGACCAAGATCCCACGGCTCACGCAGAAATTCTGGCTCTGAGGACGGCTGCTAAAAGCTTACAGAATTGGCGCTTAAATCAATGCACTCTTTACGTCACCTTAGAACCTTGTCCGATGTGTGCAGGTGCTATCGTCCAAGCACGTGTAGCCATGCTTGTATATGGAGTGGATGATACTAAAACTGGTGCAGTTCGTACTGTTACTAATATCCCTGATGGCGCTGCTTCTAATCATCACCTCAAAATTATAGGAGGAATTTTAGAGTCAAGGTGTCGCCAACAACTACAAACTTGGTTTGCTAATCGTCGTCAGAAGCAGGATAGACAGAAATAAAACTGTCCAGTAGGTTTGAAACAATTCATAAAAGGAATTTATAACAGAAAAACTATTGTGTAAGTAATTCAGGGTTTATTTGATTTTCCAGTGCAACCAAACTACAACAAGCAGCTACCATTATGATGCAAACTTATACTCCCGAGCCAACCAGCCCACAATCACCAGCTAGTAGTACAGCAAATCATCAACCAGATGATCATACTACCTCGCGAGTTTCTGGCTGGTTGAGTCCGTTATTGTATCTATTAGGGCGGCACTTCCTGTTGCCGTTTTTTTTTCGAGAAATTCAAATTATTGGACAGGAAAATATTCCTTTAACTGGCCCGGTGATCTTGGCTCCCACCCATCGGTCACGTTGGGATTCATTGCTTTTACCTTATGCCACTGGACGTTGTGCAACAGGGCGAGATTTGCGATTTATGGTCAGTATCAATGAGTGCCAAGGATTGCAAGGCTGGATAGTTAAAGCTATGGGAGGGTTTCCTATAGATACTCAACATCCAGCCATTGCCTCTCTGCGTCATGCGATAGAATTACTTGAGCAAGGAGAAATATTAGTTATTTATCCAGAAGGTGATATTTACCGTGATGGTAAACTTCACCCTTTAAAACCAGGAATTGCTCGTCTGTCTTTGATTGCTGAATCTAGTCACCCAGGACTGAATATAAAAATCCTACCCATTAGTATCAACTACGGTCAACCCTATCCTCAGCGGGGTACAAGGGTAAAAATCTCTATTGGCACGACACTAAATGTAGCTGATTATGCTGTAGGTAGGGTGAAACAAAAAGCCCAAAATCTGACTTCAGATCTAGCATTAGTTCTAGAAGAATTAATCAATCAAAAGTCTGATCATAATCTGTTTACTCACTAATAACCAATCATCAATGACCAACTATGGAGTTCACCTACATCTTGGGGGGCATAGTCGATTAACCATAATTGCCAAGTTCCCTGAGTTGCAAGAGAAAGCAACTGTTTGAGAGCAGGGTGCGATCGCATGGTGTAAGTTGTTTGTAAGTTAGTGCGACGACCTAAAGTACGGTTTTGTAATAACAGTGGTTGATGATTGGGAGGTATTAAATAAATTTCTAAATCCCCTAAAAAGTCATGGGTAATATTGACTGTGATTTGAATATCTTTAACAATTTTGGACTGGCCAACAGCGATGGCACTTTTAATTCCCTGTTGGTCATAATCTGGAATCTTTAACTTACCAGAATTTTCTGCCTTGATGTGTTGACTGGCCAGTGACAGAGAACTGCGTAGTTTCTGGGCTGCTTGCACTGCCCTAGCTGCATTAACTTTGCCATAGCCAAACCATTGGGAATGTCCGTTAGTATCATAAGTACCTCGTCGCATACCAAACTGTGGGTCTGGATCAGAATCAACGATTTTATCAGCAGTTTCTTGGAGAATAAACTTTACCTGTTGACCAGTTAAGTCAGGATTTGCTGATAAAACTAATGCAGCTACACCTGCGACTATGGGAGTAGCGCTAGAAGTACCGCCGAAATTATTGGTAAAGTCCCCAGGCTCGTAACCAGCCGCTCCTATTTGGTCAGCACTTAAAATTGTTCGTCCGTGAAGGGTAGTGGTGATGTTGGGTGGTGTGTTGACAAAACCCTTATTTGGAAATGACAATCCCGGTGAGGCATTGTTACTAGGGGCAGACAAAGCGATATTAGTTCCCCAATTACTGTAAGCAGCTTTTTTGTTCAAGCTAGTACAAGCAGCAACGGTAATGACATCGGGATGTAGTGCAAATCCATTTAACCAGTTTGTGTTTCCTTGTAAGAGATTGTCTGGCCAATTTTGCTCATAAACAGTACCGTTGAGGGGACGGTTGGCATTTCCCGCGGCAAACACAACCACGCAGCCTTTACCATTGCGTCCTGTGGTTGCAGCGCGAGTAATAGCCGCCCGTTGGCGCAAAGATAAGGGAAAATATACCGCAGAGGCTCCCCAGCTACAAGAAATTACACTAGCACCATTTCCAATAGCCCAGTTGAACATATCCTCAATGGATTGATCATCTAAAAAACCAGTGCTACGAATGGGTATTAATGCACAACCAGGAGCAACTCCCACAATTCCACTACCGTTTTCTTCGGCAATGGCCAACCCTGCACAAGCTGTCCCATGACTAGTTTCTCGCTCACCAGGGATGGGTAAAAAATTATTGTTTTTTAAGTCTCTGGGGGCGACAATTTTTCCACTACCTTGCAAGTCGGAATGGTTGAGGTCAAAAGAATCATCTACTACAGCCACAACTACAGAACGCACACCGCGAGTAATATCCCAAGCTTTTTCTACGAAAATATGAGAACCCGCTACCAATTGATGACCGCCATTGTGTCCAAGATACCATTGCTGAGGATACATGGCATCACGGGGTCTGTAATGTGATTCACTGGGAAGCAGGATGTTAGGTTCAGCGGCTAACACTTCTGAAAAGCTTTGTAACTGATTAGTGATTTTGAGGGGATTTTCTCTAGCTTGTTGGCTGACTAGAAACACAAAACCATGGGGAAGACCGGGGATGGCTTTCTGTTGAACTAAGCCAAATCTAGTGGCGATGGCATCAATTCTAGTAGGATCTACCCAAGAAGCAAATTGAATGGTAATTTGGTCATTCAAGTAAACGAAAGTTCCTGGATTATCTTTGATGGTGTAAACATGACCTGCAAAAGCCACATTTGCCGCAGCCCGCGCTTGGGACATAGCCCAATCCAAATGGTTATGTAAAACTGTAAAAAGTTCTAATTTTGCTTGGGGAATACTACGTTGCCAAATGCCCCAACTAATCTGAGATAATTGTTTGAGAGTAAAGTCGGTCACCAGACGGACGGTGAAGCGGTCTAAAATCTTTTCTAGAATTAATTCTTCACCACCGCGTTGTAAAACTATTCCCAAACTGCTTACTGGTACACCTTTGCTGGCCAAATCAGAGGAATTAGGGCGATCGTTCATAAGGGCGATTGTCGTTAGTTGTTATGCAGGAGCAATGGGAACTCTATGAAACCGACTTTCAGTCTAAGTCAGAGAAACTTTAGTATTTAAATGTGCTTCATAGCATTTCTTAAACACATGAGATACAAATGTACATGATAAAAGTCTTGTATTCCGGCCATATTGACCGCTAAATATGTACCTCACTTGGGTAAATTTCGCTGTATTAAAAATCAAAACACAGTTAAGATACTCCAAGTTTCCTTTTCTTTTCCATATATACAGTTGTCGCATAAATTGACCCCATGAACTCTGCCGCAGTTGCTCCTTTAATCAATCTGACTTCGTTGTCATTCTTACCGTTGATAGCAGTTCTGAGCTTGTTATCACCTGTCTCTGCTCAGGTAGAAAACATACCCAAGATTGATAGTCAAGTGCAAATGCTTGACCCCAACGACCCCAACATTCTCCGTCCTACAACCAAAAACAATAGCATTTTGAGTATGGAAGGAGGTCAACGGCTGATGCAAGAGGCAGATGAGGCTATTGGCGCTCAAAACTACTCTTTAGCGGCCAAAAAGCTCCAAGATGCACGTCTGGTTTATAATCAATTATCTAATTTTTATCAAGAATTAAACGCTAGCTTCGCGGGAATTGATACTAAAGTTTCCGATTCCCAGCGTCAAAAAGCCCTAGAAACAGCCCAAAAGCGAGACGAAGCTACCTATCAGTTAGCACTGGTACATCGAGCGCAAAATCAACCGGAGTTAGCCGTTCCGTTGTTAGTTCAGATTATTAAGAGTCAAAACCCCACACGGGATTTAGGTAAAAAGGCCTATCAACAGTTATTTGAATTGGGTTTTGTTGATGCTCCGTTTCCCAGACAAGGTACTAGTTCATCCCAAAATAAATGAGTTGGCTACTTAGGTTAGTTTTGCCCAGCGATCGGCTAAAATATAAATGAACGGACTGTTTAAGAGTTACCTTGCCCAAAACGTGATTTTGGTAACATCTCCCGTTGGCTAGCTGTATGGTTAAAATCTGCTAATAATAGAGAAGTCAGTTTTTCAGGAATTGCGATGATTAATCCCCAGCAAGTTGAGGTAATGATCAAGGCAGGAATGCCTGATGCCCAAATCATGGTGCAAGACTTGACTGGTGGTGGTGACCACTATCAAGTAACAGTAGTTTCATCCCAGTTTGTCGATAAGGGATTGGTACAACAACACCAGTTAGTTTATGCTGCTTTGCAGCAAGCTATGTCAAGTGAAGCGATTCACGCCTTGGCAATAAAAACTTATACTCCCGAAGCTTGGCAAGGAACAGCAGTATCTCACTAACAGAGGAAACGGAAAGTTTATGAATCCAGAAACCAAACAAAAAATTGATAATTTGATAAACAATAATAAAATATTGGTTTTCATGAAGGGAAACAAGCTCATGCCTCAGTGTGGTTTCTCCAATAATGTTGTGCAGATTCTCAACAGCTTGGCAGTTCCTTTTGAAACAGTGGATGTCCTTTCAGATCCGGAGATTCGTCAAGGTATAAAAGAATATTCCAATTGGCCGACAATTCCCCAGGTTTATCTTAATGGGGAATTTATTGGTGGTTCCGATATTTTGATTGAACTTTATCAAAAAGGTCAATTGCAGCAATTGGTGGAAGTGGCACTGGCTTCCTAATATCCTAACGCTTGAACCAGGGAAATTACGCATAACTCAGGTCAAGAACCGCAAATATCCCCTCTTCGTAATTTGCTAAACCAAACTAGGGCAGAGGGGATACTTTTAAAACAGGGAACAGGGAATAGGGAGCGGTTTGCTTGATTAATTAAACCACAATTAATCCACCATACCAAAGCTATGCTGTTTCTCCCATCAGAGCAAGTGGGGAGGGGTGTAAAAATAAGTGAGGGGTTTTAGTAGTAATCAAGTTGTGCTTGTGGTTGAGTCATAATAAAGTTCGATGCATCATACAGGTAACGGGCAGCTTCCTCCTCTAAACGATGAATAAGCATAGGCTCAATAACGTTACTATGTCGCAGCGCGGCTAAATACCCATCCAAATACATCCGCATATCGTCCGTGCGATAACCGCGATTCCATAACTCGACGAAGGCGTCAGTAATTCGTTGGTAATAGCGGATGGTTTGTGCGTCTTGGAGCATAACTGCTATATTAATCTCTGTAGAATGAGAATTGTAAACGATTCACCTTGAAATGTGAAGTGTTACTTTCACCTTCTCGCTGCAACTACAGGACGAAATATCTACCGTAGGTTAGATTCTATCCCTGGTACAACGTAATTTGATCATATTGCATAAAAGTTGGAATATGATAGTTTGGTAGGCTATTTTTATGATTTTTTCGGTCGCCTGTCTAAATTTATCTCTCGGAAAATCGTCTAATATGCCTAATTGACCGAAATATCAACGGGGAGCAGAGCTAATGGCTTCAGACATGGGGGTTAGCCTTTGGCGATTTTAATCGCCTTCCCGATTCTTCAACTAATTCGCTTGGACTAATACATTACAGCAATTTTCAGGTACTTGAACCACCAAATGCGGTAAACTGGGAAAGATGTAATTATTAGATGTGATGCCAGTATGGTATTCGGGTGATTTGCGTCATCGTGTGATTATAGCTTGGGAAGCAAAAGAAGGCTCTCAACGTCAGTTGGCTCAAAGATTTACTGAAGATGATGCCTTCGGTTGGTTCAACCACTGTGGTCTATTTACCTGAAAATTGCTGTAAATAGGTCCTATTGACAATATCTCACCTATCTTTAGTTTAGAATCCCTTGTATTTCAACCAGGGGAGATGTCAGTTCCTAATCATCCCATTTATTTAAGACATCTTTAATTACAACCTCTTGTATCCACACTTGTAAAACAATTACCAAAGGTACAGCCAGAAATACACCTAAAAAACCAAAAAAACTACCAGATACCACAATTGACAACAAAGTGACTGCTGGCAGTAATGATACTTGACTGTGCATGACTAAAGGTAAAACCACAAAACTATCTAATTGTTGAATAATGACATACCACAATAATATTAATCCTGCTTTCCAAGGCTGATCAGCCAAAGCTAGTATCACTGGTGGAATAGCGCTTAATGTTGGTCCGATGTTAGGTATAAACTCTAATAATCCGGCTAACAAAGCGTTAACTAATGGCAATGGAATTTGAAAAATTATCAATCCAATATAGCTAGAAACAGCAATAAATAACATAGCTATAAGTGTGCCTTTGAGCCAACCAATCAGAGAATCACCACACTTATTTATAATTTCATCAACTCGTTGACGGTAGAAAGCAGGAAATAGCAGGATAAACCCTCTTTTATAAGATAAACTATTAGACATGAACATAATAGTCAAGGCGAAAAAAAGCAAGAATCCTAAAATCACATACAGTGAACTACTCACCAAGAAGAAAAAATTATTAAATATTCTGTTCAACCAAATTTGTAAACTTTGGGTAAGATATCTAAAATCCCAAAAATCTTCTAAAAAATTATCGGGTATCACACCCACCAGCCAGTCATTCCATAAACGTATTCTTTGTAACGCTATTGGCAGCAAATAACTAAATTGTTGTAGTTGCTGTGTTACCGGGGGAACAATTAGAGCCGAAAAAACTCCTAATATCAGTAGTACAAGACCAATGGTTAACAAAATGGCAAAACCACGCTTAATACGAAACCTTTGTAAAAATCCTACAATCTGATTTAATACAGTTGCCAAAGTTACAGACGCAAATACTATTAAAATAATTAGCCGAATTTGCCAAATAATATAAAGTGATATAACAATAGCGAGTAAGCTAATGCATTGCCCAAAACGCACAATGCCGCCTCCATGAGATGAATATTTAAACCAGACTTACTGAATTATGCTTTAATTTTACTGTTTTTTCTGCAACAAATCAGCCATTGTTAGGCTGATCTTCAATAAAAATACTATTTCATTCTGAAGATAGATATAGATATATTCAAGGCTCTTAAGAGGGAACAGGGATCGGGCAAAAAAAATAAATAACCTGTGGGCGAGTTTTTTCAAAAATCAAATAGTAGTCCTATAGGTTTGCTAATTATAAAAATCTGGTATGACGGGCATCTTGCCCCCTATACTACCTTTGTGTTCAATGCACTGTAATTAAAGGCAAAAAAGTTCATGATAATTTAGTCAGGAATGCCAGTAATCGTTTTGAGTTAGGTGTTAGTAATGTGCGGCGATAGGTATCTGCGGCTTTTTTAATGGCTTCTGCTTGAGTTGGGTAGGGATGTATGACACGAGATAGTTGATTTAAACCAACTTTATTTACAATGGCTGTGGTTACTTCACTAATGGTTTCTCCAGCATGACGAGAAACAATTGTCGCCCCTAAGATGGTATCGCTTCCTTTTTTGTGAAGAATTTTGACAAAACCATTTTCTTCACCATCTGCGATCGCTCGGTCTACAATACTCAAAGGAATCTTAATTGTACTAATGTCAATACCCTGTTCCTGAGCTTGATGTTCATACATTCCCACATGAGCAATTTCTGGGTCAGTATAAGTTACCCAAGGCATAACTAAATTACTCAGTTTATATCGTCCCCAACCAAAAGGTGAAAACAAAGTATTTTTAATTACTATCCGCGCCGCCGCATCAGCAGCGTGGGTAAACTTCCAATTCATACAGATATCCCCAGCGGCATAAATTTTTGGATTAGTTGTTTGCAAGTAGTCATTAACTTTCACGCCCCGACGCTGATCATACTCTACCCCCACCATTTCTAAATTTAAACCTTCCACATTTGGGGTGCGTCCCACACCCAGCAAAATTTCATCAACTGTAATGGTAGTTTGTGATCCGTTGCTGACAAAGTGAATAACTTTTCCGGCGTTGGTCTTCTCCACTTTTTCAATTTGACTATTTAAAACCAGGTGTATTTTTTCTTGAATAAAAGTATTTTCAATAATTTCTGCTGCTTCTCCATCTTCTTTATTTAAGAGATGGGGATTTTTATGAAATAAAACTACTTCAGATCCCAAACGCTGAAAAGCTTGCGCCAGTTCACAACCAATAGGACCGCCACCAATTACAGCCAAACGCCTTGGCAGTTCAGTTAGTGAAAATACTGTTTCATTAGTGAGAAAATCGGCTGCTTCAAGTCCCTGAATTGACGGTCGTGCTGCTCTAGCACCTGTAGCAATGACAGCTTTTTTAAAACGGAGTTTGTGACTACCAACTTCAACAGTATTGTTACTTGTAAAACGACCATTACCCAAGAAAACATCAACCCCAAGGTTTTTAAACCGCGCCGCAGAATCATGATGGCTGATGTTTGCTCTCACCTTCCGCATCCGTTCCATCACTTGAGGAAAATTCACTGCTATCTGTTCTGAGGGATAAACACCAAAAGCCTTTGCTCCCCACATTTCCCCAATTACACGAGAAGAACGGATCATACATTTTGAGGGAACACAACCAACATTTAAACAATCTCCCCCCATTAAATGCTTTTCAATTAAAGCAACTTTTAAACCCACATCCAAACCTGCGGCTCCAGCTGCTACAACTAATCCAGCTGTACCAGCACCAATTACTACCAAGTCGTAACAATCAACAGGTTGAGGGTTGACCCAATCAGGGGGATGAACATGGGAAACGAGTTTCTGATTATGCTCATCCATTGGTGAAAAACTGACCTTTTTCAAATAATGAATTTGACTGAAATATCAACGGCGAGCAGAGCTACTGGCTTCAGACATGGGGGTTAGCCGTTGGCGATTTTAATCGCCTTCCCCATTCTTCAACTAATTCGCTTGCACTAATACCTCTAATTTTTGCTTCTTCTCTAATGTTCTGCCATGCCGTAGGTGTTAAAACTACGGTTCTCTTCATTTTAACTTCATCATGAAGTATTGGTATATTTTTTAATCTTTTTTGTCCTTTCATGATTGCCGTTGTTAGATATGGTATGTATACTAAGCATAGTATAGGCAATAAAAAGAAAGTCATGCAAGAGTGTTGGTAATGGAGTACAAGGCAGTTGTCAAACAAGCTCAAGCCAAAGCCATGGATGAATCTATTCGCACAAGTTAATTTATGGGAAACAAAGTGCCTAGATACTGGATGGATAATCCTGGTATTGGCAAAAAACAATTGTACCGGTACAACACTCAATGACGAGCAGAATATGAATTTGTTAGAGCTAGTAGAGATGTTCCCTCTACTTCTGCTGGACGCAGGTGTAGTAAAACCAAGGAACGTGACTGACGCTGGAATCCCTCGGCTTTAGCCGTGGTAAGTGTCAAATTTATCATTCATTTTTACTGATCATCCAAAACTTGATCTTGTAAAGCCTGGCGGGCAACTTTAGTAAGATATGCTGTTACAGCAACCGTGGCTAAGAAACCAACAATGCGAATTGCCCACTGTACACCAGGGTTATCAGGTTGAGACTGAGTACCAATTCTGGCAATATTACTAGCCAAGGAACCAATGTAAACATACATGATTGTTCCCGGAATCATTCCAATAGAGCCAAAAACGTAGTCTTTCAGGGAAACTCCCGTTACCCCATAGGCGTAATTCAACAGGTTGAAGGGAAATACGGGGGAAAGTCGGGTTAAAAAAACAATTTTTAGTCCTTCTCTGGCAACTGCTTGATCAATTGCCTGAAATTTGTTGTTACCTGCAATTTTTTTGGCTACCCAACCCCTAGCCAAATAACGTCCCACTAAAAAAGCTGCTGTGGCTCCTATAGTTGCACCGATGAAGACATAAACGGAACCCATAACCACGCCAAAGACAACACCAGCACCGAGGGTGAGAATTGACCCGGGCAAAAAAGCTACTGTGGCAATGATATATAGTATTATAAATGCCAATGGCCCCACAGCACCAAGACCATCAATCCACTGCAGGGCATTTCGCAACCATACTTGAGGATTAAACCTTAAAGGAGAAGCAAATTCCTGTCCCCAAGCTGGTTCAGCCGCAAATATGAACAGCAAGCCTGATGTGATCACCATTAAAACAAGGATTCTCAAATACTTTTGCCAGTGTGGTGTAGAAATATTTATCTTCGTTTGATGGTAACTTTGGGAAACTATTAAATTGATGTTGCTTGTTTTTAGCATGGGTAATGTTTCAATTGTATTAGGTGTTGGCTCACAATTATTTTTTCAGTGTAATATAAACTAATTTAAGTATTGGCTAACAAAATTTGATGAAGCTGAAAATACTTACTGGCTGCGAGATCAGGTAGCAACTGCTTGAGAAATTTCAAGAAAAAATAAAAATAAGTAAATCACCAGAGGGCAGGAAATTACTCATCATGCTTGTAGTGGCAATTCCTGACCGATCTGGTGCTGAATAAGCGGAAATATCCGCTCTAAGGGTATAAGTAAAGGGTTTTAAAAGACTATAATAGTTATTTGTGGCGTATCGTATCAACCCACACATTTTTATAGTTATTTAACAATTACGTTTGTCGATGAACAAGAGTGGCGCTGGCTTGGTCAAGGGGCATAAGTATTAATTCATTAATATTCACATGGGGCGATCGCGTGACACAGAACAATATCACATCCGCCACATCCTCACCAGTCAGAGGGGTAACTCCTTGGTAAACCTTGTCAGCCCGTGCAGTATCACCATAAAAACGCACGTCACTAAATTCAGTTTCTACCATTCCAGGATCAATAGAAGTCACCCTGACACGAGTTCCCAACAAATCTTGTTTTAAACCTTCAGAAATTGCCCTCACAGCAGCTTTAGTAGCGCAGTATATGTTACCACCAGGATAAGTTTGATGTCCAGCAATGGAACCTAAATTAACAATATGACCGCGATCGCGTTTTACCATACCAGGAACAACATAGCGGGTAACATAGAGCAACCCCTTAATATTAGTATCTATCATTTCCTCCCAGCCTTGAATCTCGCCTTCCTGTAACTTGTCTAAACCGCGACTCAAACCAGCATTATTAATCAGAATATCAATATCACTCCAAGCGGCGGGTAGGCTAGAAATGGCAGATTCAACCGCCGAGCGATCGCGCACATCCAAATGTAACAAATGAACTTCAACATTACGCTCCTTGGTCAGAGTATTGCCTAATTGCTGCAAGCGTTCCCAGCGTCGCGCTGCCAAAATTAATTTTGCACCTGCACTGGCAAAAACTCTGGCACAAGCAGCACCAATACCACTACTCGCGCCAGTAATTAAAATGATTTGATTTTGTAGGGAAATCATGATTAATAAAGTAGAATGTTAATTCTACCTTACAACCTGCATACGCTGAGTTACCATAGTCATGCCATCGCCCCGGAGAATCACCGCGGAAACCCAAAGGTTACCGGGGCTGGATGGTGCGCGTCCGACTTTAAAAAGTCCCCCAGATGTCAGCAATTCTAACTCTACAGCACTGGGGTTAAGATATTTACTCACTTTCACTGGTTCTTCTAGTGCAGTTCCCAGAAGAAAGTCATCTCCCAGTGGTTCTTCAACAATGGCATCAAAATTATACTCCTGCCCCACTTTTACTTGCTCTGGTAAAATCACATCAACTCGGGGTGGTTTGTTCCCAGAGGTCAGCAAGCTGCGCTCTGACAAAATTTCTTGATATACTATTTTTGCATTTTCAATCCGTTGACGAGATTTAATAGTGGCATTGAGAGCCATATTGCTGCTGTTGGCAGAAGGTAAGCCCGTGATATTAGTTACCGTTTCCGCAATGATGGCATTGCCTTGAGTTTTCCAGGATAGTAGGCGGGTATTGTATCGCAACCGGGGATATTTTTTCCACAGTTCGATTAAAGATTTTTCTAGAGATTGGGTATTTAATCCATCCGCACTGCTGAACCGGGGACTATGTAACTGCATCACTTTCTTGATATCCCCAAGGTTTGCTGCTGCGTCCATTTGGGTTAACAGGTTTTTTAACTCGGTAGGTACATTGCTGGGTAAGGTTTCCCCACTGGAGATTCTTTGAGAAAAACTGTTTCCTGTGCGGGACTGACGAAGCCTTTGCCTTAAGGACATCTGAGCCTCTTTGACAGGAGCAGAGACCGGCTGTTTCTGTGCTGGGGTCTGGGCTTGAACAGGTTGCCAATTAGCAGTTACGCCAACTATTAGCACAGATAAAATGAACCAAATACTATGAGGAAATTTCTGTTGGTGTTTGGGTAACAAGGCGGTAATGTTAATCATTGGGGAATAGTTTACTGATTTGAGTAAGAAGTTCAGGAAATTGTTTTATCAAAACAATGGTTTTAAAACCCCGCCGTAGAACGAAGGCTTTTCTTGATTCTGGATATATTTCTTCAGCACCTCAAGTGGCGCACCACCAACAGAAGACACAAAGTAACGAGGACTCCATAGAGCTTGCTTCCCATAGGGTTTAGGAAATCCACCTTGACCGTATCTAGGGCTAGACACACCTTTTAAAGCATTAACAATTTGAGATATTGAAAGTTTAGGTGGAAACTCAATTAGTGCGTGGATGTGGTCTGATTCTCCGTTAAACTCTAGTATGTGAAAATCCATCCTTCTTGCTAGCTCTACAAACGATTTGTAAATTAGTTCAAGACTTTGATGCGTAAAAATTTTTCCTCTATACTTAGTAACAGAAACCAAGTGTATTTTCAGGACTGAGATACTATGTCTTTCATGTCTTAAACCACTTGTCATTTTTGCCTAAACAATGTAGAATCTATTTTAGCATAATGTTAGCACAAAGCATGAAAGCTAGATATCAGTACAGATTTTACCCCACAGACCAACAGCAACAGAGTTTAGCTCGGTTGTATGGTTGTGTAAGAGTTGTCTGGAATGATGCGCTACATT
>Ga0169931_10000215_pt1 | contig 91310 bp, 70 predicted proteins | sample Kivu_15m_20L_FD_129675 | JGI IMG/M metagenome (GOLD analysis project Ga0169931, IMG submission 129675) | Freshwater microbial communities from Lake Kivu, Western Province, Rwanda to study Microbial Dark Matter (Phase II) - Kivu_15m_20L... | ecosystem: Environmental > Aquatic > Freshwater > Lake...
AGTTGAGTGCTTCTAACCTAAAGCCCCTTGCGGACAGTTTCGAGTCAGACAACTGACTTCACACCATCGAACAGACAGCAGGGCAGCAGGTAACATGGGCTTAAAGAAATGGCGGGTGAAGTGCTTAATCAAACATCACCGCATTTACATACATTCGTCGTGGGCCCTTGATTTTACTAGAAAATAGTTCCTTGTGCGCCTTTGAGTGCGCCTAAAAATGGGTAAAAAAGACGTTTTTTTGACTATTTGGGGAATTTGTCCTTACTTCGTGAAGCCTTTAAATTTTTACTAGATACAGAGTAGTTGAGGTCACTCGAAATGCGAAATTTTAGTGACATAAAAAAAGCCCCAAATTGCTCTGAGGCTTTGAAAGTGGTCGGGGAGACAGGATTCGAACCTGCGACCCCCTGGTCCCAAACCAGGTGCGCTACCGGCCTGCGCTACTCCCCGATATTTCTCAATACTGGGCGACCCCGACAGGATTCGAACCTGTGACCTACTGCTTAGAAGGCAGTTGCTCTATCCAGCTGAGCTACGAGGTCTTTCCGTATCGGAGGTGCAAAGGTAATAGAAAACAATGAGATATTGTGAGAGTTTGAAAAAATACGGAAGTCGTCGAATTGTTTGTTATATTATCCATCGCCGCGAAAAATATCCAACAGAATCATAGATATTGCAGGTGTTGAACGCAGAGGGAAAATCCCATCATCAGAGCCCATGAACACCGCCCTTTTTAAATTCCGTGATATCAAAACCTACTCCAGCATTGAGTGGTTGGCAAACAATACCAAAAAATACCGCACCGTTTTCGAGGAAATGGAAGTAGCCTACGTCTATTGTGAGGTTACCCTTTACAATAAACGCTTCGATGAAGATGCTTGGGCGCTGAATTTGCGCATGCGATGCATCGACGAGAAAAACAACGAAATCTGTTACCTCAACTGCGATCGCCCCGTTCAACCCGAAGAGTCTGTGATCTATGTGCGTGAAGGTTGGGGCGTGAAAACCCCAGGAACCTACTGGAAAGAAGGCGTTTATCGCTGGGAGGCCATCGTGGATGATGAAGTGATCGCTACCAAAACCTTTTACATCCAAAATGTGGGCGTCATGCGCACCGCCAACCCGTATTTTAAAATTGATACGGTGAAATTGTACGAGTCTACCAGTGGAGATACGGATCTGTCCGACAGAAAATATTACAGCGTATTCAACGCCATGAGTACCCGTTATGTGTGGATTGAACTGAATTTGGATAACCTTACCCGCAAAACCAAGGACCTTGCCATTGAGCTTCTGTTCAACTATCGCACAGCCAGTGGATACCTCAAAGGCAGTGTGTCGAAGATCTTTTTTGTGAAACCTGAGGATGATCAGTTTACCGTAACCATTGGGTGGGGGAGCGACGTCATCGGGACATGGTCGCGCGGAGAATATTTTGCTGAAGTCATCTTCATGGATCACATGTTGGCCCAAGTGCCATTCGAAATTGGTGAGGATTATGTGGCAGCCACGGAAGAGGATTTTGTGCCGCTAACGCAAATTGAATATGTGCACTTGGACGATTTGCTTGAAGAGGCCGAAGAAAATGCCTCCGACATTGATGCCGGACAGCAAAGTTCCGTTCAAGGCATCGAGCAAATCATGCATGAACTCGATGAACTTACGGGTTTGGATCCCATCAAAAAGAAAATTCGTGAGTATTCCGATTATCTGCGTTTTGTGGCGCTCCGACGTGAAAAAGGGTTCGATGAAAACGACAAAATCAACCTACATGCCGTATTTAAGGGCAACCCAGGTACCGGTAAAACCACAGTGGCCCGATTGCTAGGGAAAATCTACAAAGAAATGGGGCTTTTGAAAAAAGGACATGTGATTGAAGTGGATCGGTCCGATTTGGTCGCCGAATACATCGGTCAGACCGCCCCCAAAACCAAAGAAGCCATCAAAAAAGCCAAAGATGGTGTTCTGTTTATCGATGAAGCCTATGCCCTGGCAAGGAAGGATGAAGACAACAAGGACTTCGGCAAAGAAGCCATTGAAATCCTGCTGAAAGAACTGTCAGATGCCACCGATATTGCCATCATCGTGGCGGGATATCCCGAAGAAATGGATGTGTTCTTGGAGTCGAATCCCGGATTGAAGTCGCGCTTTGTCATGCAATATGAATTCCCCGACTACACGCCCCAAGAACTGGTGAAAATTGCGGCGTTTGCCGCAGAAAAACGGTCGGTGAAGTTCGATGAAGGCGCCACGAAAGTGTTTCAAAAGTACCTGACCGACAAATACCGCGATCGCGACAAGTTTTTTGGCAATGCCCGTTTGGTGAATTCCATGGTGGATGAGGCCAAAATGAACTTTGGCCTGCGCATCATGAAGTCGGAACACCCAGAAAATTTGGATGCAGCTACGCTGTCGACCATCACCGAGTTAGACCTCAAACGCATTTTTGATTTGCACGAAGGTATTTTGCCGGAGATTCCGATCGACGAGGATTTGCTGAAAGAGGCGATGCTCAAATTGCGCGGCATGATTGGGTTGGATCAGGTGAAACACGACATCGAAGAGTTGGTGAAGTTGGTGCGCTTTTACAAGAGTTTGGGCAAGGATGTACGCAAAATTTTCTCTTTGCACAGCGTTTTTAGTGGCAATCCCGGAACAGGGAAAACCACTGTGGCCCGCATTCTGGCGCAGATTTACAAAGCCCTCGGCATTTTGGAGCGTGGTCATTTGGTGGAGTGCGACCGACAGAGTTTGGTGGGTGGATACGTTGGTCAGACTGCCATTAAAACCTCAGAACTCATCAACAAGTCGATGGGCGGGGTATTGTTCATTGATGAGGCGTACAGCTTGAGCGATGGTGGCAGCAACGATTTCGGCAGAGAAGCCATTGAGACGCTGTTGAAGCGCATGGAAGACCGCAGGGGTGAGTTCATTGTGATTGCCGCGGGTTATACCCAAAACATGGAGAAATTCATGGAGTCGAATCCAGGATTGAAGTCGCGCTTCGACCGGGTCTTCCAATTCCGGGATTACAATGCCGACGATTTGTATACCATCGCGTTGAATCAACTGCGCGACCACAACATCACACCGGAACCCAAAGCCGCGGACCATTTGATGAAGTACATCGACTTCATGTACAAGACCCGCGACAAGTATTTTGGCAATGGTAGGGCGGTGCGTAAGGTGATTGAAGAGGCCATTCGCAATCAGCATTTGCGATTGAGCGAATTGGCGAAGGCCAAGTATACCAAAAAAGCGATTGAGACGCTCACTTATGACGATGTGGAGGAGTTTACCACGGAGGTGAAACCCAACATGGCATCGGGCGGGATTGGCTTTAAGGTATAAGGCTTATTTCCAACGGTTATTTTTGATGCGTTGGCTGTATTCGAGCATTTGCGCTTGAAGGGTGGCACGCATCCACTGAAATTGTGGTCCTTTTTGGGGTAAGGCATTTCCTTTGGGCTGGTTGAGCATTTGCTTGTGGAAATCTACCACCTCGCCGCGCTGGTTCAACGCCAACACAAACGGGTACTGAATGATGTAATACAAGTCTTTGTCGAAATGGGTGGAATACCCCCGATAATTGGGGTCGAAAGCGCTTCTGCCAAAACCCAAACGAGGTTGGATGTTCGATTTTTCATTCGGCGAACCCAGTAGGCTCCATACCGTGGGCAGGATATCGCACTGGGAAATGGTTTTTTGTGTGGCAAAGTAGATGAGGGAGTCGGACAGCTGCTTGGCCCAGGGCGAAAGCAGTGCGTTTTGCCATCCCGGAGCGACTGTAGTAGCCATGTCGGTCGATTTTTTGACCGATGATTGGCTGTTGTCGCGACCGTTTATGAGGTTGGTACGGATGTCAACCCCCGGTGCGTAAATCAATACCGGCACTTCATAATGGCCGCTTTGGCTGTAAAAATATTCTTTGTCGGAGTGGCTGGTATGATCCCCTGTGATGACAAATACTGTATTCTCAAACCACGGTTTTTTGGATGCCGTTTCAAAGAATTTGCGCAGGGCGATATCGGCATAGGCGATGGTGTGTTGCACTGTGCCTGGGTCGCCAGGCAATTTCCCTTGATAGGGTTTGGGAATGGTGTAGGGGTGGTGCGATGAAAGTGTGAAAACCGAGGCAAAAAAGGGCTTTTGGGGATTGTTGAGTGAATCCAGACAGCGAGAAACATGTTGCAAGTAGGGCTCGTCGAAAATGCCCCAGTTGCCATCGAAGTCGCGCTGATACAATTCCTCAGGATATTGATCGATGCCATGGTATTGCTGCAGTCCTGTTTGTTTTAGGAACGACTGAAAACCCATGGTGCCGTTGTTGGATCCATGAAAAAAGGCGGTTTTGTAGCCCTTGGCAAGCAGAAAGGCGTTGTTGACTTTGTTGCTTGCATAGGCGGAGGTGATGTAAAACTCACTCATAAGGCTGGGCATGCCACAGAAGATGCTGGGTACCATTTCGATGCTTTTGGTTCCGTTGGCATAGCAGTATGGGAAGTATAGGGAATGCGGATCGTTGGCAATGTTGTCGAGGAAGGGGGTGAATTTTGTGCCATTGCCGAAGCCGGTGTAGTCGCGTGCGAGACTTTCTACCACGATCACAACGATGTTGGGTTGCAGCCAGCCACCGCCTTGACTGCGCGACATTGGAAATGGGGGCAGGGGTTGGGTGCCTTGGAATAGCCAATCGGTGGTGTTCCAATCGGTTTTTGGGTGGTTGCTGTTAGAACTGGTATTGGTTTGGCTGAAACCGTTGGTAGGCCATTGAACTGGAAAGTCGAAGTTGGGCAAGCCATTGCGTTTCCAGGTGCTAATGATTTGCAGGGGGGTGGAGGTGACGAGCGGGGCAATTTCGGGGGCGACAAAGTTGGAGGCATCGATGGCTCTGAGGGGGCGGAGTTGGAAACCACCGCGAAAACCTAGCAGGCAACTTGCTGCAAAGGCTGTGGCGGTGATGAGGCCGCGCAGCGGCCTCCCTTTGAAATCAACGACGGGATAGTGACCGCGCACCGGAATGATTCTGTATAGAAAATACCCCAACACCATCAAACCCAAAATGATTCCTAGGTTGTCGAGGATGTATGGCGTGAATTTGTTGGCGTCATCACCGAGAATGTCGAACAGCTCATACCCACTGCGCTTAGCCGTTACCTGTGAATATCCTGTGTCGATCCCATTGAAAACCAATCCCGTGAACGACGACAATAAAAACAAGACTTTGTTGATCCAGGGGTACTTTTGCCGGAGCGCCCCCCCAAACATTACCCAACTCCAAACTGGCAAAAACAACCCTACCACAACGGGTAAGTCGAAATAGATGCCCACCAAATGCGCCCAAATGTACTGGTTTATACCAATGGGAGGCAGCCAAAAAGCGTTTGCACAAAACCACACCAACCGAGAGAACGTGAGCAGCGAAAAAGCCAACAAGATCTGCAGGGTCAAATTAGATTTGGCGATAAATTTGAACAATGACTTCATCGTAACACCAGGGCTGACAAGCAATCCATTGTGATGCAAATTAAGTTAACTTATCTTTAACAACTTCATGATGCGCTTGTGTTGCTAATTTTACTCAAGGTTTCATTTTGGGTAAGTACAATCACTTAACCACAACCTCATCCAAAAAGAGCCAAGCCGGACGGCCAGCGCCCAAGTGATTCGCGGGAAGTTTTTTGAGGCATTTAGCGTTTATTCGAATGTATCGCGCCTGCAGCAATGCGCCATTTGTTTGCGGCCGGTCTGCGAAATCAACTGTATAATTGAGGTGTTTGCTCGCCACAGTTCTACCCCAAATTTCGTCGTAAGCATATTTCGTTTTTCCCAATAAAGTGCCCTTTTCCGTATAAGCGCCCGTGGACTTTGGCATCATGTCCAAATGCATCGTATCAAACACCGTTACAATGGGCTTGGCCATTGGCATGGGGTGCAATTCCCAGGTTTTTCCGTCTACGCTGGTTTCGATGGAAACCTCTGTGGGTGCGAATATCCAACTCGGTTCTACCGATAAGCTGCCCAAAGTAATCGATGTCAACGGTTTGATGCTGTCAAGGTCGATCTCAATCACCACATCCTTGCCATAAAAACCCAGCCAATGCGCACCGAAATAATCGCCGCCGAAAAGTCCGTCTGTTAACGTTCCCGCCCCGTGGCCTGGATATCTTGCATCCGCGGGCAGAGAGAGTTTCACTTTCTTCCCAAAGGCATTGTGCCCGCGGAAACTCAAGGTATTTATCTGGGATTCCTGGCTGTAACTGCTGTGTAATTCCATGGATTTGGTCACGGCCACAATAACACTGCTGTCCGTTTTTCTGTAGGGTGCGATCGGAACTCTTTCATCGAACCGAATGAGATCTACACCCAAATCAACAAATGATTGCCAAGTTTTACCCGCCAAGCTTTTTTGGATTACCAGGGTGTCGAAAAGTCCACTCGCCAGCCGGGGGCGAATGCCCCCGGCCGACATCAATTCAACCCAAACGGTGTCGTGCCCAGACCGGATCTTTTGCACCAATCCATACTGACTTCGCGCAAATCCACAGCCCTTGAAATAATCGAACCGTTCGTGCGCATCCACCCGATCTAAAAATTGTCGATAGGCCAATCTTGCATCGCCCCGCACCGGACCTCCCCACAATACCTCCCCCAAAGCCAACATCCGCGGCAATACCATGTACTCAACCCGATCGAAATCTACCATGAACTCCGTCCAAACATTGCCCTGCGCCCCAGCCACATAAACCCAATATAACGAATCCAACGCCTTGGGGATGGGGTTGTACTTGAACACATCAAACAGCGTATTCATCCCGCCAAACGCCGTGGGCTCGCTGTTGGGATTCCCCTGATAGTGGTCGAAATAACAAGGACTTCCGGGCGTCATGACCACCGGATGATGCATTTTCGCCGCCTCAATGCCCCCCGCTTCGCCCCGCCAACTCATCACCGCGGCATTCGGCGCCAATCCACCCTCCAAAATTTCATCCCACCCAATGATGTTCCGCCCATGTTCGTTCAGGTACCGCTCCATCCGCGCAATGAAATAACTTTGCAAACGATCCTCCGGCTTACTCCAGTCATCAAGTCCATCCGCCGATCTGCCCACCGCACTGTTTACATCGCGCAAAACCTTGATCCGCTGCTGACACAACAAACAATTTTTCCATGCGGTTTTGTCTACCTCGTCGCCACCAATATGTATGAGCTTGGCGTCAGGAAAAAGCGCCATCACCTCGTCTAATACCCCTTCCAAAAATCGAAAGGTAGCCTCGTTTCCCGCACAACAGACCGATGAATTGTCTTTGGGATAAAATCCGCCCGGTACCACCGCTTGCGGCAAATGAGAGCAACTCAGATCGGGGTAGGCCGACAATGCCGCCGATGAATGTCCGGGCATCTCAATTTCTGGGATGATTTCCACACCCCGCGCCTTCGCATACGCCACAATCTCTCGTACCTCGTCTTGCGTGTAAAAACCGCCATAATTGGCCAATTCTCCCTCTTGCTGGGGTTGGGCCGTCCGCCAAGGTTCCTTGTTTCTGTCAACCCGCCAAGCACCCACAGATGTCAACTTAGGGTAGCGTTTGATCTCAATGCGCCAACCTTGGTCATCACACAAATGCCAATGAAACACGTTGAATTTATAAAAACTGAGCCAATCGATGTAGCGTTTGATGTCGGTTGTGCCATAAAAATGCCGACTTACATCCAAGTGCATTCCCCGGTACGGAAAAGTGGGGTAGTCCTCGATGTGCGTTTGAATCAGCGACCCCCTTTGGTTGTACTCCACCAATTGCTGCAAGCTCCTCAAGCCCCAAATCACCCCCTGCAAATGCTGTGCTTGTAAGACGATACCCGCCGGTTTTCCGTGGGCGATGTCTAGGCGATAGCCTTCCTCTGTGTTCTTCAATCCCTCAATTCGCTCAATCCGGATTTCAGGAAATTGAGTGGCTTTGCGCTTCTTTTGTCCCTTTTTTCGATGATTTTCCACACGGTCCAATTCACGCAGGGGCTGAAGTCCCGCTTTAAAACTCATGAACCGATGTTCGTAGTCGCCCTTCAAAAAATGGTCGATTTCGCTGTCGAAGAACTTCGAGAATTGGTAAATTTTAACCGCCTCTGCCAATCGCTGGGCGATGATTTTGCGCTCATCCAATGAAAATTGGGTGTCAATGCTGATCCGCAAAAAGGAGGTCCAGTTGAAAACCTCGGCTTCTCGGTTTTCGATCATCACCTGGGGCTGGGGGATGATAACCGATTGATAGGTTGCGACAGGTTGGTTGTTCATGGGCTGAGCAACCCCTGGCGAAACACAACCCCAAACAGCCAAAATCAGTAGGTATAATATACGAAAATCGCCGCAGTTTTCCAATCCCGCAAGGGCCTTGAGAAAACTGCGGCGATGGTTCAATATCAAGCGGATCATCCGCGCAATTTACAACCCTTATTCCGAGATGCCAATGCGCTGACTGATAACCCCAGATTCGGTCTCAATGCGCAAAATGTACATCCCCGCCGGCTGTCTTACGTCGATTACGGCCCCATTCAACGCATTCACCCGTTGCGCGTAAATGCATTGTCCTGCCATGTTTACCACAGTCACCTGTGCGCCCGAGGCCATATCGCTGTGGATCACAAAAACCCCCTTGCTGGGGTTGGGACTTACCCAAAGGCCTGCCGAAGCATACGCGCCCACAGAGGCCGTGGTTACCTGTATGCAGTCCGACGTGTCCTTACACCCGCCATCGGTGATTTCCACCGCAAACAAATGATTTTCCTTGGCGATAAGCTGCTTGCCCGTTTCTCCAGCAATCACTTGATAGCTCTTGGTGCAATTCAACCACTGATAGGTGCCCGTGCTGTTGCGCGCCGTTAACAACGAGCCATTCAAGGTTACGTGATTATCCACGTTAACGATGGTCACCCGATACAAAATCAAACTGTCGCACCCACGGAAATTTTTGGTAACATCGGTGTATTGTCCGCTCGTTCTCGCCACCACTTTGGTGTAGGGGAGGATGAAATATCGACATGCCTTGACATCCACCGTGTCGCGACCCGGACCCCAAATCGTCAGTTTTACCGTTACGATGGAGTCGCAACCCCGGTAGTTGATGAGGGTGTCGTAATACTCTCCCGATTTTGTCCATACGTAATTACCACTCGGACTCTTATACTCGCTGCAGGCAGAGCGAATGAGCGTTCTGCGACCTTGAATGATGCTGAAATTGATTTTAATGATGGAGTCACATCCTGCGGCGTTAACCAAAGTATCATAGTAAGAACCGGGTTTGGTGTAGGTGTACTTACCACTGGGCGATTTAAACTTGTAACACTCCGCCACGCTGATTTCATTGGTGCTGGCCTCCAAAATCTTCACCTTTACCTTGAGCACAGAATCGCAACCCCGATAGCTTTTCAGGGTATCGTAATAGGTGCCCGATTGGGTGTAGGTGTATTTGCCGGTCGGACTTTTTACAGCATAGCAATTCACCAAACTCACGGAATCCATCGGAGCACCGATTGTCAAGAAGATGGTGATCACCGAGTCGCAGCCTATGCTGTTTTTTAGATAGTCTAAATAGGTGCCGGACTTGGTCCAGGTGTAGGTTTTGCTGGGGCTGGTAAAGCTTTTGCAATCGAACGCTTTCATGCTCGAAGTGGTTTTCTTTTTGATGGTTACCACGTATTTGATCGCACTGTCGCAACCAAAAGCGGTCGGCAACGTATCGTAATAGGTACCAGAAACCGTCACTTTGATTTTTCCCGATGGAGAATTGAAGCGATCGCATGCGGTTATGGTTTCTGTTGTACTCACTACGTTGCGTTTCATGCCATATCCCGAAACCCAGTTGGAGGCTGTTCCAGTGAGGGCGAAACCGCCCAACGTGCCTGTGTTGTTGTAGCCGGAATAGTCCTTCAAGGTGGTGACCGAGTTGTTGGTTAACCCCGCTTTCCCTTGGTTAAATTTGTAATAGGCCCGCAATCCTTTTTGAATGGAGCAAAATTCATTGTACATGTTGGCTTGGATTTCGCCGGTGGTCCTGCAAGCTTTCCAAACGCGTACCTCATCGATTTTTCCCTGAAACCTGCGCTGATATGAGCCCGTGTGGTCGCCAATGGTGAGTTGAATGCTAGAACCAGTATTGGAAATATTGCTGGTTGCACTGGCCGAGTCAACCACTTTGCCATTGACATACAAACGCATCCAAGTACCATCGTAAGTGCCTGCGATGTGTTGCCAAGTATTCAATACCAATACGTTGGAAGGGGAGTTGCGTTCCATCCAGGTGCTGGTACCGTTGCCCATCCCGAAATTCAATTGCCCCGATCCACCCACGCGCAACATATATCCGTAGTTGGCCGAGTTGTCTTCCTTACAAATCACATTGCAATCCCAAGGGTTGGTCTTGAAGCTCGTCGGATAAATCCATGCCTCCAAGGTCAAAAGTTTGCCGGTAATCTGCACGGATGTGTCGTTTCCGCACGATACTCGGTCGTCGGTGCCATCAAAAATCAGTGCATTTTGTGCTTGAAGGGCCGGGATGGTAACAAAAATGAAATAAGTTGCTAATGCAAGCTTTAATTTCTTTAGTAGGTTTATTTTCATCGAGTTATCGGTCTGGTTCTCAACGAATGTAAACGCAAAACCGCGAAAAATTTAACCGCTGGGGTCAATAATTATGTTGTTTTTTTCAATTCGATGCGATTTCCTGCCAAGTCTGAGGCGTGATCGGGGTGACAAGTGAGCACAAACACTTGCTTTTCCGTTGCGAAGTCCTGCAAAAATTGGGAAGCGGCTTTGCGCCTGCCCGCATCAAAATCTGTAAAGGGATCGTCGAGCACCACAAATCCGTCCATATCGCTCAGGTATTGTTTGGCATAGGCCAATCGTACCGCCAAACCCAAGGCCCCTGCGGTTCCATCGCTCAACAAGTTCACTGGGATTTGTTGGTTGTTGAAAATTACGCTCTCGGGGGCTTCTCCTCCGCGTTGGATTTGGGTGTATCGGTTATCTGTAATTTGGGCGAACAGGGTTGCCGTTTCTTGTTCAAATGCTTCAAACGGATTTTGATCTTGTTTCGCAATCACAGCTTTGAGGGATCTTTCAGCCATTTCAAGGGCCGTATACTCCAATTTTCTGCGCTGGAATTTGCGCTCTGCTGAGTCCAAATCGGCCTGCAACGAAATCGCATCGGTGGTGTAATTCTCCAATTTTCCTTGTATTGTGGCCCGATTTTCACGCAACTGCGCTATTTGTTGATTTTCGTTGTTGATCGATTGTTGCAACTGATTTAAATGGTCCAAAAACGATTGATAATCCTTGTACTCCGCCGGTAACGAGGGTGATTCACTCATTTGGGTTTTGATTTCTTCCAACTCGATGGTTTTTTGGGATACTGCCAACAGTAATTTGGTTTGGTCGGTGTAGTCGGTAGTCCATTGCAACAACAGGGCTTGGTCAACTTCCAGGGTGTTCTCTGCGTTCTTGATTTTGTCGTTTAGGGTGTTGTGCAATTCAAGAAGTTCCTCCAGCGTTCTGGTGGTGGGCATCGCCCCAATTTCTGCATGTATGGCTTGCAACGCTTCGATGGTAGAGTTCGTTTTTTTCAGCGTTTGGGCACGATTGTTTTCCAAAACACGCAACTGCTCGTTGTTGGTTTGGTTGACGAGCCTATTTCGCTCAAAATCAGCCCACGAAGCCAAATTGTTTTTCGCCAGAACAGCCTGCAGTGCCAAGCGATTTTCTTCCATTTGCGCCAGCAACTGGTCGATGGGTTTTAGTGCCGATTTTACTGTGATTTTCCAATCATTCTGTGCGATAGTGACCTGCGCCGTGATGTCCATCTCTATGGAATTCCCCTGACCCAAACTCACCGTAGATGCCGGTTCTAAGCCATTGGTGACAAGGAAGGATACCTCCGAATCCGCGCTAAATGTGGCCCGAAGTTTTTGGGCTTTGAGTTCCACTTCAAGCTGATTGATGTTGGTTTGATGCAATTGAATCAGGGCTTCATCGGCTTTGTTGATGTTGCCATTGGCTTGCAGTACTTTGTTAATTTCTGCAATTTTTGCATCCAAGTCCAAAATGTCTTTGTAATACCCCAAATTGACCCTGGTTTCGTTGATTCTGCGGGCGCGTTTCCCTTCCTCTTTAATCTTCTCTCGTTCCAGCTTCATTTCCGCAATGGATGTCCCTAATGATGTTTGGTTTTTGGTTTTAGCATCCCAGTTCTGTACTGCATTCATCATGGGCAACAATGCGGTCTCCAATTCGGTTTTTGTCAACTGCAAACGTGTGGCGTTGTTATACACTTCCTTCAAATCGTCGAGTGTTTTGAACTGTGTCTGCCAATTTTCTAATAGTGCCGATTGGGTTTTGAGCGATTCGTTGATCTTTTCCAAGGTGATTTCCAAGCCAATCAACTCTTCATAGTCTTTTCGAACGGTTTCTAACTCGTAGTATGATTTCACAATGAGTCCCGCATTTTTGATCCAAGGGTTGGTGATGCCGCGGTTGTCTCGTGGACCGTCCATGAAAAAGTCCCACTGGCCATTGTATTCCACCATCAACGCTTCCAAATCTCTAAGCAGATCATCCGCGGGAATATCGCCTGGAATGCCTGCCTGCATATTTTTCAAGGTGGGAATACGATTGATGTTTTGGGCCGATGCTTCTATGCTACTCGCTGTTTTGTAAAGCGTATTTTGATCTGCAATCAAGATGGTTTCCCAACTGCCGCGATGCAATTGCAACAATTGATTCAGTTGTTCCTGCACGGCGCTGTCATCGTTCCATGAAGCTCCGCCATTCAATTTTAAGCTCGCCGATTTTCCAGCGCCCCAGGTTTTGGACAAACTGTAAACATCGCTTCCGACAGAAAATGTGAGGTTCACTTTGGCATGATCGCCCTTGCCACGGGGGATATATTTTTCAGCAAAGGGGGTGAATTCGCGTTTAATCTGTTGCGTATTTTCAAACAACACCGCTTTGATGGCATTGACCAAGGTAGATTTTCCTGCTTCATTTTCTCCCAGAACCACGTTGAGGCCCGGCTGGAAGTCAACGGTGCGTTGTTGAAAGCCAGCGAATGGACACAGTTCAATTTGTATCAGTCTCATCGGCTTTGGTGTTTTTGGATGATGCCATAGGCCAATTGAAGGGCCAATTCAGCGTCTGGTTGCTCGGCGATGCCCGATAGCCATTGATAGGCCGATGTACCCTCGGCGAAAGTGCTTTGAATGAACTGCGTATCAATCTCTACGCCAACTTGATTCTCGAAGGAAACATGCAAATAATGCGAAGAAAGGCCCTTTAGTAAAAGGTTGAGCGAATCCAAATCGGACTGCGATAAGCTACCGCTCAATTTCAAGTCCAACACCCATTTGGGGTTTCTCCAAGTGAGTTCAAGCGCTTGGAAGTCTGACAATGTAAAATCCCGACCAAACTGCAATAGCTGCCTCGAAAATTGCAAATTCCCTGTGGTGATTTGCTCAAAACGCAATTGTTTTTGCTCATCTACCTCAATGAACCAAGCATATCCCGGGATTTTTCGCTTCACACTTTCAGGGGTATGCGTGGCAGGCATGAAATACAAGGGGTTGCCTACAGCGGAAGTGGGGGGATGGGGGACGTGTATGTGTCCGAGTAGCCAAAAATCCACACCCGCCGCGCGTAAGTCATTTTCTGTCATATTGAAATACCGATCGGCATCGTCTACTCCCATGCCTTCAACATTGCCATGCGCCAGTCCGATATGCACTTTCCCCGGGGCTTTCACCTGGTCATTTACCCAGCCAATCACATGGCCTTCATGGTGCTTTGAACCACAAGGGGCGGGGTAGAAGCAAACGGAGGTGCCGTCTACCTCTGTTTCGTATAGGTCGGCGGTCGACAACAATCGCAGGTTGGTGTTTTCTGAATACTCAGAAAACGCTTTCCACAGTTTGTTCTCTTTGCCGTCGTAATAATCGTGGTTTCCAGGAAGTACCAATACCTCCGTCTTCGATTTTTTCAAAATCTCCACCACGACTTTGATGTCTTTCTGAGTCACCTTCAAATCATCGAACAAATCACCGGCCACCACCAAAAAGTGCGCATCCTTGTCGTTGCTGGCCTGCACCACATTTTTCAGGGCATCCAATCGCTCCTGGACCAAGGCAGATTGCGCGGCGGTTCCGCTGTAATTGTTGAATTTTAAACCGATGTGATTGTCGGCCGTATGCAGGATTCTGATGTTTCCCATGGACCGATAAAATTACAACAATCCAAGGGTTTCATAAACTGCAGGGATGCAATTTTCTCCAAAAAGTGGAAAAGTTGAAAGGCCAAAGATTCTGGGCAAGCCGATGTATATGCTCGAACCGAAAATTCTGCGCTAGACCGAAGCGGACTGGGTTTTGCTGTCGCGCTTCTGCTTCGCCAACAAAGTGAGTTTGTAGGGTGTCCAAGCCAAGAAGAACAGACCCAACGCAATGACATCCCCCTGAATAATGTACCAAGGCCAAGGACCTAAGATGTCGAGGATGGAGGCACTAAATGGTTTGTGCGCCAAAAAGAAGTAATTGGCGGTTTCGCCTATAAAGTAGTTGATACCGATGCACAGCAACGTGAACACTTGCAAACATCCGTAAGCGAAAAACAAGTTTTTTACCTTCAGCTCTGGGGCTTTCAACCGCAACAAATGGATCACGAACATCACCAATCCGGTGTGACTTACCCAAAATTTGCAGAAATTAAAATGCGGGAAACTCTCGTACAGCGCGGGCGTGAGGATGGCGTTGAAAGTGAATACCCAAACGAAAAAATACAGCAAATTCCACAACCATTCTTTTTTGGTGTAGCTGTAGGCCAAGGCCACAAAGGCCAGCCAATTACAGGGGTTGAGTGGCAAATCTTCGCCCCAGTTGTATTTCACATAATGCGGATCGGTTTCGGGCAAAAAGCTCACGTAAGACTTCACCGCCTGCCATATCAACACATTGAATACCAGTATCCAAGCGTAGCCTTGGGTGATTTGGTCGCGTTTATCGCTCGTGCTTTGTTTGGCCCATCGAGTGGTAATTAATCCTAGCAACACCACCAGTAATACCGCGATAATGTGTTCGTTGGAACCGGCACAGAAATTTTTGTTTGGCAGTAAGTAAGGGTTCATGTAGTGGTTAAATCAAGGTTGCAAGATATTGATTGGCAAGGAAAAACAAAGCGTGAAATTCCCAATTACCTTTGTGTTACGAAATGTCGCACCCAGAAATTCAACAAATCAAGTCGGTCATTCAAGCACTTCAGCAAGGTGAATTGCCCTCAGATGTGGTGTTTGATGCCTGTATGCCTCAGGGGGTAAGGCGACACACATCCACCCATTTCACCCCGGTGGCGGTGGCGGTAGAAGCCGCTCAGTTTCTGTGCGCCGGCGATCTGCCTCATCCCAAAATCTTGGATGTGGGTTCGGGCATGGGTAAGTTTTGCTTAACGGCTGGGGCGATGTTCGATCAAGCCCATTTTACCGGGGTGGAGCAGCGCAAAACCCTCAATGATGTAGCCGATCAACTGCTTGAGGCCAGCCAACTGAACAACGTGGGATTTCTTTGCGGCAACATGATGAATGTAAAGTTTACCGATTTTCAAGGCTTCTACTTATACAATCCGTTTTATGAGCATTTGCATCCCTTTTCGGCCATGGATGAGTCATTCGATTTGGATGCAGATTATTATGAAATTTATTGCGGTTATGTGCGCAAGCAATTGCAAAACCTTCCCAAAGGCACGCGTGTGGTAACCTATTTCGGCGGCGGAGAAGAAATTCCCATGAACTACGATTTGGTGAAGCAGTCGTTCAACAATGACCTCAAATGCTGGCAGAAGCGATAGCGTTTCAATGTGCGATGTAGGCAGGCAAACCAGTTGCGAAAATCCGTAAAAATACCCTGGGTCACTACGGAAAAACGCAAGTTGTGATGTTGGCCATGGTGATATTTTTGAAATCGTCATGAAAAAGTACTTAATCCTAGCATTATTCTCACTGTGTCTGGCGAACATCGTTAAAGCACAGGTTGATCGGCCTAATACAATATCAAAGAATGCAATCTCCCTCATCACTTGGGATAAAACCAACCGCGTGCGAAGAGAACCTTATTTTGGAAAGGCAAATTTTGAAAATATCTACTACCGATACATTGGTGATACTATCATACACAATGGTTGGGTGTTTAACGGTTTGCTCACCCCGAGAACCATTGATTCCACCTTTTTACTCAAATTGGCACAGAAAAACCAACCTGACATCATTGGCAATTTTTATTGCAGTCCCACGTGGGGATATCATTGGATTCAAGTTCGTTTCATGTCGGATCGTTGGCGTGGATTCGGTAAGTATTCGGTATTTGGGTATTGGGGTGGCTCTCAGGTAGGGGGATTTTTGATTGGTTGTACATCTACTGGATTGTTCGTAGCACAAGAAACGGAATTGGCATACATACCTTATTACCAAATCAGGAATGTGCGTCGTGGACAATCATTGGGCAATTGGATGAACTCGCGATCAAATCAAGGATATGGTGTCAATAACTATGGTGATGGATTATATAAACTTATCGCAATACCTTTTATTGGATTCTTTCATTCACTTTCTGGTTTGAGTCCACAAAAGGTGCATCGCTTCCACGGACATTCCACTGGAATGGATTTTCCTGGTTGGGTACAAGGTGCCAATGCTTGGGCAGAGAGCAAAAATTCTCTGTCAGATTTTCCCAAAGCTATGTTGCAGAAAAATCGCGGGATGTTCGAGCGAATTACTCGTGAGGCGATGCCAATAGACAAATTGGATCAAACGGAACAGGTTGCCGATATGATTTGGAAACATCAAATCCCAAATAGAGGGGAAGTGAATCAAACCGATGCCAATGCCAATGAAGTCATCGTGCGCAAGAATGTAGTCACTGCAGTTTTTGATAAGACACCGCAATTTTCTGATAACAACTCGGTCGGTATCCCTACTTTGGAATTAGATAAAATTGAAGCAGATAGTGCATTGCCTGTAATCAATGAAGAAATCATCAAGCCACAGGAGCTCCCTTTAGAATCGGTTGATCCCAAGTTGGGGAAACCAATGGGGCCGCAACCTTTGCCTTCATTGTTTGATCAAAGCCGCAACATGAAAATAGGTTGGGTTTACATTGGATACGACGCCACCAAAGTGGATCCGAAAATTATCAAAATGTGCTCCCAAATTCGCAGTTCTGTTCTCAGCGATGCGCAAATAAATGTTCTAAAGAACAAACATGATATTCAATTTTTGGCCATGTATTTGATCACGAGCAATGGATTGCTTTTGAACAGGTTGGCGAAATTTACACCGGATCAAAAGTTGATGTTGGAGAAGGTGGCTCCGATTTTTGCCGAGGAGGCTAGCGCCGAAGCGGTATTGAATGCCCGTGACATGGCGGAATCGGATATTTTGAACCTCGAGAAACTCTTTGAACAATTGAATCGTTAAACTTCTTCCGTGGCACTTTTTTTCGCGGGAGGAACTGTGTTGATGTCGCTTCGATACAGTTTGTATCGCTGATGGTTTCTTTTTATAAATTCAAAGAACACCTGTCCCTTCATGCTGTCTTTGCCAATCTCCCAGAATCTGCCGTTCATTTTTGCTACAGGTAGTTGCAAAAGGAATAGTATGGGCGTTAATATCAAGCTAAGTACTACGGTTAAAGCCAATGTGGCGAGATAGGCAACGAGCACCACAACGAATATGAGGAGGGCCTCCAATGCATCAGTACCTATCCAGCTGGAGTTCCCAAATCTTGCGATTGCCCAGATACCGCCCAATGCGCCGGAAAGAGAAAACCATATCCAAAAAAGCCCGTTCAAAATTCTCTCTAGTTTACTTGCCAAAGTGCCGCCTTTTTTAATTATTTGAATGTCGGTGTATGGTACAAAAAGCACCTTGTCCCTAATGGCAGTCTGGGTTTTTCCGTAAGGTTTTTTTGATACCCAAAACAACGGATCGTGCGGGTTGTACAAGAATATCCCCCTTTCATTCGCCGCAACCAACTTTCCATGTATCGTGAACGTATCGCCAATGATGGTCATGGTCCGAAGTTGTTTGGTGATGAAAGAAGAAATGAGCGTGTCACGGTAGACCCATTTTTTGTGCTTGCCAGCTTTAATCAATTGCTGTGAAATGTGCATCGCATCCGAGGTGTCATTCGTGGTCATTGCTTCCACCAAACGGGATCTCTTGAAATTTGAAGTGCTCTTTTGGCTGAGATATGGATATCTGTCGGTTTTGAATTGGATATTCCACCCGCGTTGGTGATATCTCGGTTGGATTTGGCACGAAGACAGAATCAACACCAACAGAATGAAGGCAAACAAAATGATCGCCGAGATGCGTTTTTTTCGTTGAGATTGCCAAGTTAGCGGTTTACTTTCCATGGGGTAATTGGGTCAAACAAATCGGCCGAAACGCTTACCGACAGAAAAACGGCGGTTCAAGCATCGGGTCAAGCATCGCGACATGTATCGAGTCATGCAACGAAAGTAAGGGAAAGTAAATTGAGGTCATTACGGAAAATCGCAAATGAGCCCAGTGTTTTTTAAGGATTTTTGCAACCCCCTAAGGCATCAAACAGCGACTCGATCTGTGCGGGTGTAAATAGTTGCCTTTGATAACTGATGTGGAATTGTACATGCAAATCACTGTGCGTTACATGCAGTTGCATCGGCGAAATTCCTGAGAACAGGGCAGAGGACCACACCGTGTCACACCGAAAATCGTGGGAGGAATAGGCCTGTGCATCATACTTGCCCAAAAACGAAACGATTGCATTGAGGGCGAAACGCTGACGGCGAAAACTCCAATGCTGTAGCCAGTGAAATAGCCCATTTCGACCTCGCTGTTGCCATCGTTTGTGCAGCACAAAACGCTCCGCGTTTTGCAAGGGCTCACTCCGTTTAATTCGACTGCGAATGTCATTCCCCACGGCTTCCACCGCTTCAGAGCCTTTTAACGATACCCAAAGCGGCAAGGTGGCATTGCCATGAAGGTTCTTTTCGGGGAAATACTTGCGCAAATCAACCGGAATCATGCAATTCACCGATTTGTTGGGATGGTATTTTTGCATCCATTGCGCAAGAACCACAACGATTTTGGCGAGCAAAAACTTGACGCCATGCCCTTGTAGCACCTTGTCTATAGGGTACTGACTATAATGCCACACCACATGATCCTTGGCCGTGCCGAACCCCTTCGGTTGCTGCAAAGTGAATGATTTGTCCCACCGAGGCAAAAATCCCTTTGGCTTGATTCCATAAGCCAACGACAGTTCTCGTTCGGTGATATCGGCGCTGTTGCTAGTGTCGTTCGTCGCATGGCTCCCAGCAGTGGAATCACCATTTTCAGCGCATCGCAGTGAATCGAAAAACGCCAAAATCAACAGGTGAAGTCCCGTTCCATCCGTCACCGCATGTGCCGCTTGAAAGACCAGTCCATCCTGGAAAACCCACAAACAGACACTTGATTCCTTGCAGTTTATGGGGGGTAAATGCGGGAGTTGTAGCAGGTCTATGGGAGTGGGTTGGTGTTGGAATGAGGGTTTGTGATGGGGCTGGGGTTGCACCCAGGCATCGTCTTGCAATATCCTGCGGAAATGGGGTAGGCGCTCTGTGGCACGCTGCCACGATTGCTGCATCCGCTGAAGGTTTTGGGTGTTGCTCACAAAATCACCCTTCACCGCTCGGATGATGTCGAAAGAACCCATGCGTTGGGCAATCGACAAATACAAGGATTCTGTGTCGGTGATGGTCCGAGTCATGTAATTCCTGCAATGTTAGTTGCGATTTTCCGTACTTTGAAAAATTAATATTACGGAAAATCGCAAGTCGGTTTTTCCGCTGAAACTAATCCAATAGCTTTGGCAGTATGCCCCAATTGTTAATTACCGGCACATCGGGATTTTTGGGGGGAAGAACGGCGGCTCATTTCGCCCAACTGCCCCAATTTGCTGTGCGCGCAACCTCTAGAAGTACAAAAAAAGCGGATACATTAACCCAGCAGGGGTGTGATTTTGTGCCAGGCGATCTCACCGATGCTGCGTTCGTTTCCCGATTGGTGGAAGGGGTAGATATCATCGTGCATTGTGCGGCGCTATCATCGCCCTATGGTGTGCGTGAGGCCTTTGAAAGTGCCAACATCCTCGCCACTGAAACCTTGCTACAAGCAGCCAGAAATGCAGGGGTGTCGAAGTTCATTTTTATATCAACCCCCACGGTTTACGTGGATCTTTCCTCAAAATTCAACGTACAGGAATCGGATCCATTGCCCAAAAAGCCGGTGAATCGCTATGCCGAGACCAAGTTGCAAGCAGAGCGAATCGTGCTGGCCAATAACAGCCAAGCCATACAAACCTTGGCCCTGAGACCTCGTGCCATCATTGGTGCAGAGGATACCGTGATTTTTCCCCGCGTGCTCAACGCCTACGAAAAAGGCAAGCTCAAAATTGTGGGTAAGGGCGATAATGTCTGTGATTTGACCTGTGCCAGAAATGTGATTGAAGCCATTCATTGTGCCATTCACGCGCCCGATCATGCCTATGGCGAGGCCTACAATATTACCAATGGTGAACCCGTAAATTTTTGGGAAATCCTCAACTATGCCCTCGAATCGCTGGGCTATAACCGCGTGCATAAAAAAGTGCCCAAAGGCTTGGCGATTCGGGTTGCTGCGCTGGTAGAATCGTATTACAAACTATTTCATCCCCATAAAGAACCCACGCTCACTGCTTATGGTATCGCTGTGCTGGCCGATCATTTTACCATGGATATTTCCAAAGCCAAATCCCTGCTGAAATACCAGCCCGTGATGACCACCAAAGAGGGCATCGATGAATTCATCGCTTGGCATAAACAACAGTAAAAGCCACCGCATGAACGTGAGATTTTTCAAAAGTGGTTACTGCACCTCGCACAGCAAAGTGGTGGATCCGCGGACGCCGTTTCGCGAAATTCCATTTGCGGCAGTATGGGCGCTTATCGACCTGCCAACCGGGGGATATGCGATGGTCGACACCGGCTACACCCAACATTTTATCGAAGCCACCAAGCCTTTTCCCGATCGATTGTATCGCTGGATAACCCCCATCAAGCTCCAACCCGATGAAACCCCACTGGCCATTTTGTCGCGCTTGGGCATTCAACCGTCGGAAATCCAATGGATTGTCATTTCGCATTTTCATGGCGATCATATCGCTGGGCTGCTCGATTTTCCCGAGGCACAATTTGTTTGTTCTGAAGCGGCCCTGGCTGAGGTCAATCGCTACAAAGGATTGGGCGCAGTGAAGCGCGGCATATTGCATGGGTTGATTCCAGACAATTTTACCGATAGGGTACACACGTTTGAGGCCGTAAGTACCCGGACTTTTGTGGATGCATACGGACTGCAGCGATTTGAATGGTCGTTAACGCCAGCCATTTCTTGGGCGATATTGCCCGGCCATGCCAAAGGTATGGTGGGATTTGAGTGTCAACGGAATGGCAAACCCTTCTTCTATGCCACCGATGCGGCATGGAGCCATAAAACCTTTGCCGACCATGTGCTGCCCCTGCCGGTGGTGAAAATATTCATTGATTCACTGTCCAACATGGAAAAAACTTGGCACGCTTTGCATGCATGGCAGCACGATCATCCCCAAGGCGACATTTATTTCACCCATTGTCCCAAAACCGAAACCTTGCTGCACCATGAATAAATTGAACGTGTTGAAGCAGTTTATCGCCCTGAAGCTGCGGGGGGGATTTGCAGACCGCAAGGCGCTCCAAAACTACCAAGAGCTGCGCTGGCAAGCTTTTGCAAAGTCTACACTGACCCAATCGCCCTTTTATCGGCCTTACTTGAAAAACGGGAAAGTGGACCACACGGAACTGCCCATCATCGACAAATCGGTGTTCATGGATCAGTTCAATCAAATCAATACGGTGGGCATAGACCGCGATCAAGCCATGGAACTGGCGGTGAAATCTGAAAATTCTAGGGACTTTGATTCTACTTTGGGGGATATTACGGTGGGACTCTCCACGGGCACCAGTGGTAAACGCGGACTCTTTCTCATTTCGCCAGCTGAGCGGGAATCGTGGGTGGTGATGGTGATGGACAGGATTCTGCCTCCCAAATGGTTTCACAAGCAAAAAGTGGCTTTTTTTCTTCGCGCCAATTCCAATTTATACAGTTCTGTTCAATCTGCGATTTACGAATTTCAGTACTTCGATATTTTCCAACCCATCGAACAGTTGGCCACAGAATTGTTGAAATACCGCCCGGAAGTGCTCGCCGGCCAGCCTTCCATTCTTTTGGCGTTGGCCGATGTGTTGACTCATGGCAATACCCAAGCATCGCCCTGGAAACCCAAACAAATCATCTCCTTTGCCGAAGTCTTGCACCCAGAGGATGCGGACTTGCTGTCCTCGGTGTTTGAGGCGCCGATTCGACAAGTATATCAGTGCACCGAAGGGCTGTTGGGGGTGAGTTGTGATCACGGGACCATGCACCTGAACGAGGATAACCTCATTGTTGAGCAAGAATGGATCGATGAGCTGCATTTCCGTCCCATTATCACCGATTTCACCCGCAAAAGTCAGCCTGTGATTCGATATCGCATGTCGGATGTGCTCAAAATCAAGTCATCGCCCTGCGCCTGCGGAAGTCCCTTTTTGGCCATAGAACAGATTTTGGGTAGGGACGATGATGTCTTATGGATCCAAGGAAAACGGGTGTTCCCCGATGTGTTGAGTCGCAAAATCGCCTTGGCCACGGATGCCTTTTCTCGTTATGAAATCGTGCAAACGGGGGAGTCTGAGTTACAAGTTTACATTCAATCTCCACAGTTCGATGAAACCCGTGAGGCCATTGTTACAGTGCTTGAAGAATATTTATCGGCCCAAGTGGAAACGCCTTTTGCGATTCACTGGCATGCCAAAACGTTCAATCCAACCTTAAAACAAAGAAAAATTCGACATGAAATTCAACATACGATCAATTGAGAAACATTTGCCTGGCAAGTCTGTCTATTCTAACACCTTGGATGAAATTTGTCAGGGACGTCAGCATCGCATTGAAAAGAACACGGGCGTGCACCATCGCTATCACGCGGCGGAGGGCGAGACCGTTTGTACCATGGCGGTTGCTGCCTTGAAGGGGGCGTTGGCCGCGGCGAATTTGGAGCCAAAAGACTTGGATATGCTGATCTCTTGTGGCGCTTCTTATGATTATCCGGTGCCTCATAACTCGGTGATTATCAAGTCGAAAATAACCGACGATAGCGTAAATTTTAACTGCGTGGATGTGGATTCTACCTGCTTGAGTTTCCTCAGTGCTTGGGACATCGCTCACTTGTATATTCAATCGGGAAGGGCACAGCGCGTGGCTTTGGTCTGCTCAGAAATTGCTTCCTGTGCGTTGTCGCCATCCGATGAAAAAGTATTTGGCTTATTTGGCGATGCGGCCGTGTCGATGATCATTGAAAAGGCGGGTTTGGGCCACGATCTGCATGTATATGAGGTGGAAAATACCTTGTTTGAAAACTATCCTTCCGGGGCGATGCTGGCCCATGTGCCCTTGGGCGGTGGCGTGAATCGCGGACGGGGTGCGCAAGCCAATGATCCGGGGTATCAGTTCAACATGGATGGTAAAAATCTCATTCGATTAACCCAGCGATATTTGGATCAATTTGTGTCGAAAATGGAGTCGGCGACAGGACGTAAAATCCAGCAGTACGATTACCATGTGACCCATCAGACCAGCCGATACGGCAATGAATTTTATCAGCGGAATTTCAACCTGCCTTCAGAAAAATTGGTAGAAACTTTGCACAATCACGGTAATTGCATCGCGGCGTCGATTCCGATGGGACTTGAAAAGTTGCTCAAAAGCGGGGTGTCGGTCAAGGAAAAATCCGTGAATATCTTGGGTACTGGCGCCGGACTTACCTTGGGTGGTATGTCGATCCGTTTCAGTTAACCACCTCAATGGCCACTTCGTTGCGGCGGTTAATTACATCCCAAGGGGCGTTGTAACCCATGTACAGGTAGGCGCCAACGGTTTGAATACCTTGTTCTTGGAGCGATTTTCTGAGTTCTTCGCAATGGACTTTGATTTTCTCGTCGGAGGGGAATCCACCATAACGCAACACCGCCAACGTTTTCTGAGCCACCGTTTCAATTTGGACATTTTTGTCGGAAGGAATTGGAAGCGACTCTTGTTTGTATGCGCTAGGCATTACAAAATACATCGAGGCAGAATCACCCATGTTCATAACCACTGGAGCGGTCATTGCGATTTTTTGGTTGTTTTCATTGCCACCAAAGATGTAGCCCGCGATACTGCGAAATCCTTGGTTGCCAGCTTGGTCGAAGGAAGCAGAATTGAGCGATGTTTTCGCCACCACCATACTGGGATATTGCCTGATTTCAACCTCGCCCAATTTTCTCACAACGGTGTATGCGGGGGTTTCAATGTCGGCATTTTTAAAGGCCATCACAGAAATAGCAATTCCAATGAATACAAAAGCAACGACGGCAAACCACATCCATTTTTTCATGTTATTTGATAGATAACATATTGATGTTGAATTTGTTCTTTAGGATCATTGATTGGTTGGACGCATAATATGGGTTGCTCCCAACCCAGGTGGGTAACGATGATAAAAAAGGGGGGATTGTTCAAGACAATCCCCCCTTTTTTGTTGTTCTAAACAAAGATTATTTGTTTTTCATATTGATGGGTAATGACGGATTAGCAACCCACGCCGTCAACGATTCAACAATGCCATACAAGTATCCATAAATGGCCAAGTTTACATACATCAAAGCCAGCCCCATGAGCACATTGACAAATCCACCGGCCAAAGCCACCAAATGATGTGCGTTCCATTTCATGTCGCCATCAAATTCAGCAGCATCAGCCATGTTGAAACTCATCAAAGTGTTTAAAGCATTCGAAATGGCATCCAATTGCAATAGCCCCAACAAATCATTCAATCCCTGCATCGGCAAAGAAGCGGTCCAAGCAAAATTCGCCAACAAATCAATGCCCACCGAAGCACAGAATAAATTGTTATCCACGATGAAACCCATCGCGCGGCAACCCAATGCACAAACGCCAACGATAGCGGCAGTTTCGCCAAGGATGCGAATGTTGGTGGTGACAAAATCACGGAATAAAAAATTCACCATGCCACTTCCAGAGGAGCCCAAAGATTCGCCCCTGCTTCTGATGACGTGCGCAATCGGAAAGGCCATGTAAAGCATAATTGCAGCAGTAATCACGCTGAAAGCTTTTGCCAACCCACTGGCATCAGAACTGAAATAGTCCATCAACTGACGTAAAATGCTCCATTCCATGGATAGGAATACCAGCACAGAGAGCCACTGATACAAGCATCGAACGTAACTTTTGAAACCCTGTGAACTGTCGAACTGTTCAATTTCAGCATTCAATCTTGCATTCAAGATTTTTTGATTGACCATGCCTGGAAAATCAAGGATGTAGGAGTAAATTTTATTCATATTGTATAGATTTAGCAAAACAATTTTATTGGATTCAAATCAAACGACCATTATTTTATCGCAAATGTAGTGGGTGTTTTTTCCACATAAATAAATGACAGTGAATCTAATAGCCCATAAATACTGAGGGTTTTTAAATTCTTTTGTGGATAACTCATCACTGTGGGCAGGTGCAAAATAAGACCTCCGAATGGTTAAAAATTGATTGAATTTCAACATCTTGCAACGTACTATCCATTGGGTTGTGCCCATAAATTGTTCTCGAATGAATTTGAAACTTCAACGGATTTCCTTCTTTGTGTTTTTAATCGCTGTCATGAGCGCTTGCAGCAATCGTGCGGAAATTACAGCGGCTGAGATGGGGGAGATTGTTTCGCTCGGACATGGGGGGATGGGCATCAACAGCAGCTTCCCGTTGAATTCGGCCGAAGGAATCAACAAATGTTTGGATTTGGGGTTGGATGGTAGCGAAATTGATGTTCAAATGACGGCCGACAGTGTACTGGTGGCTTTTCACGATGTTGATTTAACGGAAACGACGCAATTGGAAGGACGCATCCATGCCAGCACTTGGGCTGAGCTACAAAAAGCGGAGTATACCGGTTCTATCCGCGGGTTTTGTAGGTTGGTTGCCCTGAACGATTTATTTTTGGGCATAGAAAATCCCCCAAATTTTCATTTTACTTTCGATTGTAAATTGCATCGGGTCGATGTAGACGAGGTGGATTATCACCGTCAGTTTGCCACAGCCCTAAAGCACGTGCTTCAAGCGCATCAACTGGGTGCCAAAATTGCCATTGAATCGCAGAATGTTTCATTCCTACAAGACTGCGAACGTGAACTGCCCCAATGCGAATTGTACTATTATCCCGCTTCCTTTACCGAAGGGTTTGAAACGGCAATAGTGCATGGTTTTCATGGAATTACGATGGACTCAGACAAAGTTTCGGCCGATGAAGTGGATCAAATTCACGCGGCGGGATTGAAAATTGCCCTGTGGAATGTGAAGTCGGGAGGAGACAATTGGGAGGCCATCAACAAACGACCCGATTTTATCCAATCGGATGATCCCCGGCATTTGAAAAATGCGCTAAAATAATTTTTGAAATCAAGCCCAATATTTCCGCTTGTTTTACTTTTTTGTGGATTTCTTTTGAGGGTCTGGCCAACGGTGTGTATGTGAGATCTTACCGCGAATTGCCCATCAAAATGTCGGTGGAGTAGTAGGTAGTGTTTGTATTAGAGGAAATTACTCAATCGATTGAGTGAAATTACCCAGTTGATTGAGCAATTTTTCAATTATTTGAAATTGAATCACCTACACGAGTCCGATAACCCACATGATGCCGAGCAATGCAAATCCAGCGATTGATAAGTATTTGCCTACATCGTAGTAGTCGCGAATGGATTTGATTAATCCAATGGTGTTAAGCAAAGTGGCAAATAGGGTAAAAAAAACCATCATCCCTTCCAAGCCAGTGGCGCTCATACTTGATTTTAGCGCAATGGTTAAGATCAAACCACCTGCACTGGCTGTGGCTCCCGCTATCGCAAAAAAAGCAGTCCAGTCGAAATAGCCACCCCTTCCACCGCCACCGCCCCAACCTCCGCCGCTGTAACTATCGTAACCCAACAGCATCCCGATGATTCCAACGACTAATAAAATCAATTCCAAAAGGTCACCAGGTTGCTTTTGCTTTAATTGATTTTGCAATCGCAGATTTTTACCATTTGTTTTTCGGGTTTGATCCGAGTTTTTTGGTTGGACAGTATTGTTCAGGGCAAGCAATGAATACATTACAGAATTTTCCCCTTGAATTTTGGTTTCGATTGCATTGCCCGAAATCTCCTTGTTTTGCAATAGGGCAGACCTGCTGTTTTGGGGATTTGCGATCTCGATCGCTTCTGCATTGGGTTGCCTCACCATAACTGCGGGCTCAGCGCTTTTGTTGACAGATCCAGTCAACTTCGCATTTTTAGCATTCGGCGATGGCCAATGGATGTTAAACCCGCCGGTATATCTGCGCTGTTGTATGCTGCAACTTTGCATCAACATTGACACGGATAGCAAGCCGAATAGGTAAAGTTTAAATTTTTTCATCGCGGGAAGTTATGAAAATAAAAAGGCTATTAGGACAACAATTGAAACTATGTAGGCTAGGGTGTAAATATTGATGAACGTTGTTTTCTGACATAATATTGTAGATGTTATGAAACCCCAAAATCGCGCCAAAACCCTCGCCATCGTATTGCTGGGCCTATTGATGTCGGTTGTTTTCTCTGCCTGCCAAAACATCGCCCAGAAAACCGCCATTGACCAAGCCCCTTGGCCGCCCGATAGCGCTGCCATCGCGCGCATTCCCATCCAAACCCCGGTGGGTACGTTTAACGTGTGGACGCAGCGATTTGGACAGAATAACAAGATCAAAATCCTGTTGTTGCACGGAGGTCCGGCCATGACCCACGAGTATATGCAGTGCTTCGAGCCGTTTTTTATCAAAGAACAGTTCGAGTTTTATCAGTACGATCAACTGGGGTCGTACTACAGCGATCAGCCCAAAGATTCTAGTCTGTGGACCACCGAGCGATTCGTGGAAGAAGTGGAACAGGTGCGCAAAGCCATCGGTGCGGATGCTTCGAACTTTTACCTGCTTGGCAACTCTTGGGGTGGTATTTTGGCCATGGAATATGCGCTCAAATACCAAAAAAACCTGAAGGGATTGATCGTTTCTAACATGATGGCCAGCGCGCCCGAATATGGGAAATACGCCGCCGAAGTGTTGGCAAAACAAATGGACCCGAACGTGCTGGCCGAAGTGCGAACCATCGAAAAGAACCAAGATTTCAGCAACCCTCGCTACATGGAACTGCTCATGCCTCACTTTTACAAGCAGCACATCTGCAGGCTAGAAAAATGGCCCGCTCCGCTCGATAGCGCCTTCAAACACGCCAATGGCGAAATCTATACGATGATGCAAGGTCCGAGCGAATTCGGCATCAGCGGTCGGTTGGCGCGGTGGGATGTGAAATCCCGTTTGCATGAAATTTCGGTGCCCACGCTGATGATTGGGGCGAAGTTCGATACGATGGATCCCAAGGCGATGGAATGGCAGGCAAAGGCGGTGCAAAACGGACAGTTTTTGTATTGTCCGAACGGCAGTCATTTATCCATGTGGGACGACCAAGTGGTTTTCATGGGCGGGATTGTGAAGTTCATTCACAGCACCGCGGAGTAGGGGTTTACAATTGATCGGTCAGCCGTTGACAGAGCATTTGGATGATGCGCTTGTTGAGCTCGGTTTTGTGTTCGAAATAGAAGGGGAGTTCTTCGGCGGTGAGCAGGCCAATTGTCAGCCCAAGGCAAGTGTTGCGCAAGGCAAGGTCCTTCTGCAAACGCGTTTTGATGAATGCTTCCAGGGTTACAGGTTTTTGGGGCAATATCACATCGCCAATGTGGGCCTTGAAATAAGACACGAAAACATCGTTTTGGAACTTCAAAATCGGGCGGATGACTTCATTTTGAAATTGCTCCATCGGCAAGGGACTGCGGGTGGAATCGGTGGGTATTTCGCTGCGCAGCGCGCGCAATGCATGGGATCGTGTCATGGTGATGCTATGTTTAATAATACTACTTCATTAACAAGAGAATCGAAAATTTGATTGCACGTTTCATTTGGTTTACAATTAAAAATCGCAACAGATTTTGATGCGCTGCTTGATTCTCTGATATTTGAAAATTCATGAAACAGAGATCATTGTTTGAATGCATAAAACGGGGGAGTAACATCCCCCTTTTTTCGTGGTTTGTCTTTGGCATATTAGTCCATCCATGGGCGATGCAAGCCCAAAATGCCGGGGATACCCTACGGGTGAAAACCTTTCACTATGCCACCAACAACCGAGATACCATCGCCAATTTTCCTGATGGCAAATTGGAGTACGAAAAGATCATTTTGCGCTATGCCATGCGCTGTAAAAATGGCTTGATATCCGACGGATCCAACAGAAACAAAGGCTGTGGCGAGTGGGATTATTCTTGCAACACCTTCTTGGTGGATTCTTCCAAAGTGGAAGTCATTCCGCAAACTGCCCCCAAATTTGTGGTGTCGAACTTTGCGGGAAATCAGTTTTCCTATACCTCAACGCCCGTGTACGATTACTATGATTACACGGTAAAGCAGGTGTCGGTGAGTGCCAAAACGAATGCGGTGAGTTACACGGTTGGAACAGCAACAAACAACATTTACGAAGGGCTCAATACCAGGCAAAATTCGGGTAAAACCCAGATTTTGTATCGTGCCCAAGAGCTCCTCAATGCAGGATTCTCAGCCGGCGATATTCAAGGCATCGCGCTAAACGCACTTACCGCCGGAAAAGCCAATTTTCTTCGCGTGAGCATCCAACAAACCACCCTAAATCGACTGGATTCCAAAATCCCGATCACCACCGGATTCACCGAAAAGTATTACAATTCCTACGATTTTGTGGTTGGTAGCAATGAAATCGTATTTCATACGCCCTTTACCTGGGATGGCGTTAGTAACCTCCTCATTGAATTTACGCATACCAACAATACCCCTTCGCAAGGCGTTGTGCTTTCGGGTTATTCCGATACCGCCGATTGCATGCTTGTGGCCATCAACAACTATGCGGTGGATTTGGGTTCGAACGGACAAGTGAGTCTATTGGCGGATAGTTTTTCAACCATCAACAAAGAACTCTCTGTAGCATTTTGGGCCAAGGGCAATGCCGCAGCGCTGCCCACCAATACCTCTGTTTTATATGCTTGGAGTGCCAATCCCAATCAAAGGCAGTTGAACATTCATTTTCCATGGTCGGATGGTAATATTTACTTCGATTGTGGCTATGCCGCCGGTGGATTCGATCGAATAAACAAAGCCGCAACCCCTGCCGAATATGAAGGCAACTGGAATCATTGGGTATTTACCAAGAATAGCACCACGGGTGTGATGTCGATCTACCTCAATGGCACATTGTGGCTATCGGGTAGTAGCAAAAGCAAAGCCATCGCCATCAAAAACCTGCTTTTGGGCAGCGATCAAAATGGAGGCAACAATTACAAAGGGAAAATCAATCAACTCAGCGTTTGGAACAAAGTGTTGACCGCCGCTGAAATCAAGGATTGGATGTATAAAAACATCGATGGGTCGCACCCCAAATACGCCAATTTGGTGGGGTATTATTCCTTTCGGGAAGGTGCTGGGTCAAACATCCAAAATAGGGTGTCTACCCAAGTGTCGACCGGAAAAAACCTCGGCTGGACCTTCGATCGTGGCGATGAACTCAATCGGAATTTCAATGCGTCTACTGAGAAGCCACAAATCATCCTGCTCACAGGAAATTACAACCGAACTGTCACCAACATTGAGCAGCGTGATTCAGTTAAACGGTCGCCCAACGTCATCAATCGTTACCGCATAGAAGACAAATCGGCAGCGGGAATTGTTACCCACGATTTGTTGAAGATTGATAGCACTTTTGCCTTGTATGAAGCCCGGAAATCGATGGTTTACAAAGGGGAAACCGGTGTGTTGTTGGATTCCATTGCGGTGAAATCGGCAGGGGTGATTGATTTGGTGAAATTGAATTATTCACTGCGTTTTCCGTGGTACAATGAATTGGTATCGTTTGTAACGCCTTACGGCATCAACTTGGATTTGGGGATGGCCGGTAAGAGCTGGTATTTTGATATGACCGATTTTGCGCCATTGTTGAAAGGGAAGAAGCGCTTGGTGGTGGCCATGGGCGGACAGAATCAGGAGCAAATGGAGATGGAGTTCCTGTTCATTGTGGGCAAGCCAGTACGATCGGTGTTGTCGATGAATCAATTGTGGCAGGGCGGTGCGCGATTGGGCGGTCCTGGCATAGGCAGCATATTGAATAACTCGGTGTTTGCACCGGTGAATGTGCCTTTGATGTCGAGTGCGAAATCGTTTAAGTTGCGCTCTACTATTACAGGACACGGATCGGATGGGGAGTTTGAGCAGAATGGCGGACCGATAACGCACACGCTGAATGTGGCGGGCAATTCGATGAGTTGGAGTTCGGTGATGGATTGTTCGGTGAATCCGATGATTGCCCAAGGCGGTACTTGGTTGATTCCACGCCAGGGTTGGTGTCCGGGTTGGCGCTCTAAGTTGATGGAGCACGAAATCACGAAGTTTGTTACTCCGGGGAAGACAGAAACCATCGATTATGAAATTTCACAACCCACCAAATCGGGCGATTATCGTTACATCGTGGCGCATCAATTGGTGGAGTATGGCGACATGAATTTCGATGCCGATGCACGCATTGTGGAGGTGTTAAAACCCACAGGCGACTTTGAATTTGCCAAGGCCAATCCCATGTGTTCTCAACCGGTGGTGTTGGTGCAGAATACTGGTAAATCGGCAGTTAAAACCATCAAATTTACGTATTGGATGAATGATGCATCGGTAAAGCAAAGTTGGCATTGGGCCGGCAATTTGGCCTCGTTGGATACGGCAACCATTGTATTGCCTACTTGGGATCTGTGGGGGTATGGCATGAAAAATTCGGGCAACATTTTCCATTGCGAGGTGGCTGAGGTGAACGGGGTAGCCGATGAGAATCCTCTGAACAGTCGGGTTCAGAGCGAGGTGACAATTCCGGATGTATTGCCCGGCAATTTTAAGTTAGAGTTTAGAACGAACAACTTCCCCACCGAGAATGCCTTTAAGTTGTTGGATGCCGATGGCAAGGTGGTTGTGAAAGACAGCTTCACCGTGGCCAATAAAACCAGCACCTATACATTGAACCTGAATGGGTGCTACAAATTGTTGGTGTATGATTACGGGTTGGATGGTTTGTACTGGTGGGCGAATACAGCGCAGGGTACCGGTGCGGTGCGATTGAGGAATGCGGCCAGCAATGCTATTTTGAAGACGTTTATCGCCGATTTCGGTAGCTATTTTGAGTACAGTTTCACCACGAATTATGCGTTGCGAACTTCTGAACAGTCGCTAGAGCAGGCCGTGAATGTGTATCCCAATCCTGCCAGTGGACAGTTTTCGTTGGAGGGTGAATGTTTGGAGGGGGCGTCGGTTGTGATCACGGACCTTCTAGGCAAGCGCGTAGCGGAGATGCTGGAAATTCATGGCAGTCGGGTGAATTTCGAAACTGCCGGATGGGCCCAAGGGGTCTATACCGTGGTGATCACCAAAAGCGGTGTCACTGCAACCAAAAAAGTGGTGGTGTATTGATTGAGTTGAAGTTACGGGAGTTGCGGTTTTCCGTAAAATCCGAGCAAGGCAGTTGCGATTTTCCGTAATTGAACCTTGTGTAACTGTAGTACATTCACCCAATGAATTTTTCTTCTCGTCTTCGTGTGATAGGGAGCGTTGTTCTCCTGCTCTCTATTAACATCTTCAATTTGGGGGCCCAGGGGTTGGATGCGCCGCTTCCGTTCGACAATCGCATCAAAACCGGTGAGCTGTCGAATGGGTTGAAATATTTCATCAAACCCAATCCCAAGCCAGAGAAAAAAGTGGAGCTCCGCTTGGCCATCAACGCAGGATCGCTTTTGGAAAACGAAGACCAGCAGGGGATGGCTCACTTTATAGAGCACATGAACTTCAATGGCACAGAGCACTATCCAAAAAATGAATTGGTCGATTACTTGCAATCCATCGGTGTGCAATTTGGGGCTGATTTAAATGCCTATACAGGCTTCGATGAAACGGTTTATATCCTGCCCATTCCAACCACCAACCCAGAAAACGTGGAAAAAGGATTTGAAGTGCTATCGGATTGGGCTCAAAAAGCCTTGTTTACCGACAAAGACATCAATGAAGAACGCAGCGTAGTACTTGAAGAAAGTAGGGGAGGCAAGGGTGCTGACGATCGGATGATGCGACAATATCTGCCCAAACTCATGGCCGGTTCGCCGTATGCAAATCGCTTGCCCATCGGCAAAGATGAAATCATCCAACATGGCAGTGCGGCGTTGATTCGTGCCTTTCACCGCGATTGGTATCGCCCCAATTTGATGGCTGTGGTGGTAGCTGGAGATATCACCGTGGAACAAGCGGAAGCGTTGATCGCAAAATATTTCTCTTCTCTCACAAACCCCGCATCGGAGCGACCTCGAATCAACGCAGTTGTGCAGGCATATGCCAAGACGGAGGCGATGGTGCTGACCGATAAAGAAGCTACAATTCAGCAATTCATGATGATGCATTCTGCCCGTAAGAAAAGCATACACAAAACCGTGGGTGATTACCGCGAAGGCATGGTTCAGAACCTGTTTTTAGGGGCGCTCAACAATCGCTTGGCGAAGCTCACCGAAACCGATAAGCCCCCTTACTTGGCTGGGTTTGTAGATGTGTCGGGCTGGGCCAGAGATTACGAGTCGTTTCAGATGATGGTTTACGCAGGGGCCGATATGCAAATAAGCATCCATACAGCCTTGGGAGAATTGAAACGGGTGCGTAGTTTTGGATTCAATCAAACGGAAATTGATGTGATTATGAGCAACATGGTCAGCAGCATGGAAAAGAGTTATAATGAGCGTAAGAATAGAAAATCGAGCAGTGTAGTTGATGAGTTGGTTCGTCACTTTTTACAGCAAGAATCGGTGCCGGGCACAGAAACAGAATACCAATATTATCTGGAGTTGCTGCCCACAATTACTGTTGAGGAAGTGAATCAAATGGCCAGGAAATGGCTGGCTGATGACCAACCTTATTTTGCTTTGGCTACGGGTCCGTCGAATTCACCACTGTCAACATTGAGCGGTAAGCAACTGTTGAAATGGGTAAAGATCGCGCAGAAACAAAAGGTTGTTCCCAACCTCGAGAAAGCAATGCCCAAGTCTTTGTTGTCGACGATGCCCAAGTCGGGTTCGGTGGTTTCAAAGTCAGCCGATGAGCGATTTGGGACACAAACCCTCACGCTGAGCAACGGCATCACAGTTACCATCAAGCCCACCGATTTCAAAAGTGATGAGATCATTTTGTACGGCATGGGCAAGGTGGGTTCGGAGAATTTTGCCGCTACCGATGCAGTAAACTGTCAATATATGACCGATTTAATTCCTCAAATGGGGTATGGTTCGTTCACACCCAGTGAATTGGGGGATTTTTTGGCGGGGAAATATGCCAATGTGGGACTGTCGATTGCTTCAACACAAAGTGATGTGTCGGGATCGTCAACCGTGAAAGATTTGGAGACCTTGCTGCAATTGACTCATTTGAAAATGGCATCGCCCAGAAAAGACGAAACCCTTTTTAAGGGTGTCATTTCCGTGGTGGAGGCCCAGATGAAGGATGTAAAGTCCGAGCCCCAAATGGCTTTCATGGATTCGGTATCCAAGGCGTTTTACCAAAACGATCCGCGCAGTCCTATCTCGATACCTACAGAGCAGCAAATTGCGGCCTTGGATCCCGATAAAGCCATAAAAATTCATCAGGAGGTATTTGGGAATGCCGAAGGGTTTCAGTTTTTCTTGGTAGGCAATGTGATGGCCGATTCGATTCAGCCCTTGCTGGAAAAATATTTGGGTAGTTTGCCAGTTCAATCGCGAGGAATAGTAATTTCCGATGCGGGATTGCGACCAATTCAGGGCTTGAATGAACTGAATTTTTATCGTGGCGCAGCGTCCAAGAGTATGATCGTTGAGAATTACTATGGAACGGGCAGTTTCAATAAGGATTTTGGATTGCATGCGGACATGGTAGGGCAAGTGATGGATATCAAAATTATTGAAGAGTTGCGTGAAAAGATTGGTGGGATTTACAGTGGGGGGATGCAAGTGCAGGTGAGGAGAGAGCCCTATGCCAACTTTTCGGCGACAGTGTTTTTACCCTGCGGACCTGAAAGCGTGGACACTCTGCTGAAGGCGGCTCACAGCGAATTGGAGAAATTGAAGCGTGAAGGTCCAACCGAAAAAGACCTGGAAAAAGTGAAAAAAGCTAATATAGAATCGTACCGAGAAAGTGTAAAAACCAACGGCTACTGGGTAAGCGCGTTGGCGGAAATAACAAAGCATCCCGAAAAGGCACAACAGTATTTGGAGGTAGAGGCGAGAATCAATGCGGTTACTATCGAAGAGTTGAAAGCGGCAGCCAATGTCTTGTTTTCTGGAGAGAACGTTTTCCGAGCGATTCTTTATCCGGCGAAATAAGCGAATTTTGAGACTGTTATGGAATGGGAATTATCGGACAATCAACTCAAAAAGACCTTTGAATTCAAATCATTTGAGGCGGCGATGGATTTTATGCAGCGGGCGACTAGGGTGATTGCGGAATTGGATCATCATCCCGAGTGGACGAACGTCTACAACCTGGTCCAAGTTTCCTTGTGCACCCATGATGCCGGGAATGTAGTTACCCAAAAGGACTATTCACTGGCCGAAGCCTTGGATGCGGTATTTTTGGATTTGTAGTTGATTGTAAATCAATATATTTGAACATGGAAGAAACGAATCTAATTGTTTCATTGATTATTCTGGCCATCTACGCATTGATTTGGCTGGCGCCGTTGCTCATCATCTCAAAATCATCCAAAACATCGGGGAGTGAAAAGATCGCATGGATCATCGCTATGTTGTTTGTGTCTTGGGGTGCATTCGTGTTTTATTTGCTTTTGGCGCCTTTGAAGAAGCGATAGGGGGATCGGAATTGATGGGGATTATACTGTAGTTCATCGAATCAGATGATACAGATTCCTGTGAGTTTTGTTATTTTTGGTTTGAATATTTTTAATCATGAAAAAGTTATTACTCCTAATTTCTTGTGTGGCGTTCAGCGCGACATCGTGGGCGCAAACCCAAGTGAAAATTGTTACCGTTATTGAATCTATCGTGCCTATGGGCATGGGGAGATCTCGATTAATTGAATCCAATGAGTCCATCAATTCTGCGGGACTTACCACGAATCGGACAGACGGAAAGACTTCCGAACAGGGCAAGGTGGATCGAGATGAGGTAAAAGTTGATAACTTCTCAGAGACCAAGTTGCTCAATCTGTTTTCAGGTGTGGGGATTAATTTTCAAAACGTGGCATCCAATGATGCTGTAGTTTCTGCACGTTTGACCCAATTGTTGGCAGAGGGCTGGAAAATAGCCCATGTTACAGGCGGGGTGGAGAGCAATGGGGGGCAAGATGATGGTCAAGGCATTTTCTTGACACGCTATATTTTGGTGAAATAGATTTCATGGATTCCGTGCGATTACGTGTCGTGCTATTCAACAAAAAGGCCTCGTCACAGACGAGGCCTTTTTGTTGCGGTGAGGGGGGGATTCGAACCCCCGGAACAGTTTCCCGTTCGTCAGTTTAGCAAACTGGTGGTTTAAGCCACTCACCCACCTCACCAATGGGGCTGCAAATATAGGATTTGATTTTTTCCTTTACAAGTTCATCGCCAAAAGAATTTTGTAAAAAACGCAAATCTTTCTCCCTCCAAATCCCAAAACCTTTCAGTATTTTTGCCTTCTTTATTTTTAGTAACTGCAATGCAAATAAACATTACTTTCCCCGATGGCGCCGTAAGAAGCTATCCTGCAGGATCCACCGCCATGGATGTGGCGCTGTCGATCTCTGAAGGACTGGCCCGCAACGTGCTTGCCGCCAAAGTAGATAAGGAGGTTTGGGATGCCAACCGCCCCATCCATCAAGATGTTACTTTGCAGTTGTTGACGTGGAAGGACAAGGAAGGACAGCAAACTTATTGGCATTCCAGTGCGCATTTGATGGCTGAAGCGCTGGAGTCGATGTTCCCCGGAGTAAAATTGGCGATCGGTCCGCCGGTCGACAATGGATTCTACTACGACGTGGATTTTGGTGATATGCATTTTTCCTCGGAGGCTTTCGAAGCCCTGGAGAAGAAGATGTTGGAATTGGCCAAAAACAACAGTCCATTTGTGAGAAAGGAAGTGTCTAAGGCTGATGCCATTGCCTATTTTACCGAGAAAGGGGATCCCTATAAGTTGGAATTGATTCAAGATTTGCAGGATGGTAGCATCACTTTCTATGAACAGGGAAATTTTACCGATTTGTGTCGCGGTCCACACATCCCCCATACGGGCCACATCAAGGCGGTGAAATTGTTGAACACCGCAGGTGCATACTGGCGCGGTAATGAGAAAAACAAACAGTTGACCCGTATTTATGGGGTTACCTTTCCCAAGAAGTCGGAGTTGGACGAGCATTTGGAGCGCATGGAAGAAGTGAAGAAGCGCGACCACCGCAAATTGGGTAAGGAGTTGGAGATATATACGTTCGACGACGATGTAGGACCAGGTTTGCCCTTGTGGTTGCCCAACGGTGGTATCATCATTGAAGCGTTGGAGGCTTATGCCAAGAAAACGGAAAACGAAGCAGGATACCAGCGTGTTAAGTCGCCACACATCGCCAAAGAGAGCATGTACTTGAAGAGTGGGCATTTGCCTTACTATGCAGACAGTATGTTCCCTCCCATGGAGATTGACGGGGAGAAATACTACTTGAAGGCCATGAACTGCCCGCATCACCACAAAATCTTCAAGGCATTGCCTCATACCTACAAAGAATTGCCTTTGCGTTTTGCGGAATATGGAACGTGCTATCGCTATGAGCAGAGTGGGGAATTGTTTGGGTTGATGCGTGTGCGCAGTTTGCAAATGAACGATGCCCATATTTACTGCACCGAAGAACAATTCGAAGAAGAGTTCAAAGGGGTAAATGCGCTGTATTTGAAGTATTTTGAGAAGTTTGGTATCGACAAATATGTGATGCGTTTCTCAAAGCATAATCCTGAGAAATTGGGACAGAAATACATCGACATGCCAGAACTGTGGGAGAAGACCGAGAACATGGTGCGCAAAGTGTTGCAAAGCATGGGCGTGAGTTACATTGAAGTGGAGGACGAAGCGGCGTTTTACGGTCCTAAGATCGACATCCAAGTTTGGAGCGCCATTGGTAGAGAGTTTACGTTGGCCACAAACCAAGTGGATTTTGCACAGGCGGAGCGGTTCGATTTGAGTTATATCAACGAGAAAAACGAGAAGGAAAGACCCATCATCATTCACAGGGCGCCTTTGAGTACGCATGAGCGATTCATTGGGTTCTTGCTGGAACACTACGCCGGGAACTTCCCCACGTGGTTGGCACCAAAGCAAGTGGTGGTGTTGCCAATTAGCGATAAATACATAGAATACGCCGAAGGTGTTGTTAATTTCTTAAAAAAGCACGATATTCGCGCCTCCTTGGACACTCGGGCCGAGAAAGCGGGTAAGAAAATCCGTGACGCCGAAATCGCCAAAATCCCTTACATGTTAATTGTAGGAGAGAAGGAAGCCAACGAACAGCAAGTATCAGTTCGGAAGCACGGCGGTCTCGATTTGGGTGCAATGGGAATTCAGCAATTGGCTGATATATTGATAGATGAAACCAGGATATAGTAGAAAACCGTTCGTCAAAAAGGAAGCTCTTCACAAGATCAATGAGCTCATTACTGCCCCCATGGTGCGGGTGGTAGGAGAGCACATGCCTGTGGATGTGTACCCTACTGCCAAGGCTTTGGAGGTTGCGTATGAATTGGGTTTCGACCTGGTAGAGATTTCTCCCAACGCCGATCCTCCAGTTTGCAAGATTGTGGATTACAAGAAATTCTTGTATGAGCAAAAGAAGAAGCAAAAGGAAATCAAGGCGAATGCTGTAAAGCAAGAGATCAAGGAAATTCGTTTCGGACCAAATACGGACGAGCATGATGTTGATTTCAAGATCAAGCATTCGAAACATTTCTTGGAGCAAGGCCACAAAGTGCGGGCTTATGTGTTCTTCCGGGGAAGAAGTATCATCTACAAACAACGGGGTATTGATTTGTTGATGGGGTATGCCAACGTTCTAATCGACGAAGGATATGCCAAATTGGAATCAGAGCCTAAAGAAGAAGGAAAAAAGGTTGCCATCATATTGGCACCAAAAGTGAAAAAATAACAAAGAAAAATTAAGAACTCAGGATATGCCTAAAATGAAAACCAATTCCAGCGCCAAGAAAAGGTTCACAGTAACCGGTTCTGGAAAAGTAAAGAGAGCCAAAGCATTCAAAAATCACATTTTGACCAAGAAATCAACCAAGCGCAAACGCGCCTTGGGTAACGATGCCATTGTGGATGTTACCAACATGAGCAACGTTAAATTCATGCTTCGCCTCGGAAAATAAACAAAAACAAACTTGGCCGGAGCACTCAAGCGCTTTTGAAAAAGATTGCCGCTCAAGCCATTAAACTAAAATAATATGCCAAGATCAGTCAACCACGTTGCGAGTAAAGCTCGCCACAAAAAGACCCTCAAACTCGCCAAAGGTTACTTTGGTCGTCGTAAAAACGTTTGGACCGTTGCCAAGAACGCCGTAGAAAAAGGTTTAACCTATGCCTACCGCGATCGTCGCGCGAAAAAACGCGAATTCCGCTCTTTGTGGATCGTTCGTATCAATGCCGCTTGTCGTTTGCACGGAGTTAGCTACAGCCAATTCATGGGTAAATTGAACACAAGCTCATTAGAAATCAACCGCAAGGTTCTGGCCGACCTCGCCATGAATGATCCTGCTGGCTTCAAAGCCATCTTCGATCAAATCATGAACGGTTAATCCCTCCTGAATTTGAAATCCAAAGCCCCTCGTGAGAAACGAGGGGCTTTTTTATTTTCTATCCCAAAGAGAATAGGTGCGGATGTTTCCTCTCGACTGGAAATTAATGGCCAATACATCGGAGAATGTCACGCGCGACATCACCTTTTGAACCAAATTGTACTGATACTCTACCTCGTTGTTTAATCCAACCCGCTGAATTTCAGACAATGGCTGCTGTCCGTCACTTGCCGCCTGAGCATATTCGTTGCATTCGGCCAACAAAATGGGTTTTTCGTGCACCCCGGCCGCGTTCTTAGTCAGGAATTTTACTGAATTTTTAGTGCCTGGCAATCGCTCTGTAACCAAATTGCCCTGCAAATACATGTCCTCACCGCTAAAGGGCGACCGCACTGGCTTGATGCGTATGTATTCGCCGTCTTCTCGGATCGAGTCATCACTCAGTTCAAACAAATACATCAAATCCTCCATGGCCAATCGGCGCATCAGTTTCTCGTTGTTCAATTTCAATCGCTGTACATCGAACTCTTCGGAAGTGATGATTTTGTTTTGTACTTGGGTGGAGAGCGACGACATAATTGCGTCTCTGTGTACCCGCCAATTCACCAATTCGTCAATGGCGCCGCGCTCGCTAAAGCGTATTTCAAAGGGTAACAGCTGCAAACCGTTGGCCTTGGGCCAAGCTTTGCTTCCATATTCATCGCCATAATAACCCATCTTGTACAATCGCTCTCCCTCCATGGCCGTGAAAATCAAATAACACGTGTCCAGTTTGATGTCCAAGAAATAATCGTTTTCATTGGTGATGTATTCTTGGGTGATGAGTTGATAAACAAATCTGCGGTCTTTCACCAAGTTGGAGACGGGGTAGAGCGTATCTGGTTTCAATCCATCCGCGGTTAATGCGGGGTTGATCTTGGGTGCTGCCGCCGTGGCGGGTTTCGGCGCTGGTTTGGGTGCCGGTTTTGATTGGGCTGAAGCCAAAGGCATTCCCGTGAACATCAAAGCCAACACGGACAGGAGGGTATAAACGGAATTTCTGCTTGGATTCATGGTTGTCAAGACGAGCGAATAACGCAAATCGTTTGCCAAAGTTCGTGAATTCCGACAATCGCGGTTATGTAATTTCGAAAATCAATTCAGAACCCGCCAAATCAATGTGCACCTTGCCCTGATTCGATAATTTGCCCATCAGAATTTGCTTGCTCAACTCATCCAAAATCCGTTTCTGCAACACCCGCTTCAAGGGTCGCGCGCCAAATTGTGGGTCATAACCCAATTGCGACAACCAATCTACCGCGTCTCTGCTTACGGTTAATTCGATGCCGTTCTCTTTCAATCGAGATACAATCATCTGAATCTGTAATCCAACAATTTGGTGAATTTCGTCTCTTCCCAAAGGCTCAAACATGACAACCTCGTCGATCCGGTTTAAAAATTCTGGACGAATGCTTCGCTTCAACAATTCAAACACATCGCTTTTCGCCCCAGCCACGATAACGTCGCGGTCGCCGGTTTCAATGTGCTCAAATCGCTCACGAATCAGTTCCGAACCCAAATTGCTGGTCATGATGATGATCGTGTTCCTGAAATTGGCCGTCCTGCCTTTGTTGTCCGTTAACCGTCCATCATCCAACACTTGCAACAAAATGTTGAAGACATCGGGGTGCGCTTTTTCAATTTCGTCTAACAATACCACGCTGTAGGGCTTACGTCGGATCGCCTCCGTCAACTGTCCTCCCTCATCGTAACCCACATAGCCTGGAGGGGCGCCGACCAATCGACTTACGGTGTGTTTTTCCTGGTATTCACTCATGTCTATGCGAACCATCGCCTGGTCTGTATTGAACAGGAATTCTGCCAATGCCTTCGCTACCTCGGTTTTTCCAACGCCGGTGGTTCCCAAGAAAATGAAGCTTCCGATCGGCTTTTTTGGGTCTTGCAATCCGGCCCGACTCCGTCTGATGGCATTGGATAGGGCAGAGATGGCCTCTTCTTGTCCAACCACCCGCTTGTGAAGTTCTTGCTCCAGTGTGAGCAATTTTTCTCGCTCGCTTTGCAGCATTCGATTCACGGGGATGCCGGTCCAGCGACTCACCACCTCGGCAATGTCTTCCGCATCCACTTCTTGCTTAACCATCAGGTGACCGCTGCGCGCATCACCCAGTTTTAAACTCAGCGAGAATAAGTCTTCTTCGTTCTTTTTAATGAGTCCGTATCGGATTTCAGCGACCCGACCATAATTTCCGTCGCGTTCGGCTTGATCTGCTTCGATTTTCAGGGATTCGATGGCGGCTTTTTTCTGTTGGATTTGCGACAAAACCCCTTTTTCGTTTTCCCATTGGGCATTCAGCGCATTGCGTTTCTCGCTCAGGTTGGCAATTTCCTCATTGAGCTTGGTCAATTTGGCGTTATCACTTTCCCGTTTGATGGCTTCCCGTTCAATTTCCAACTGCATGATTTTTCGGTTCATTTCATCCAGTTCTTCGGGCACGGAATCCATTTCTAGGCGGAGTTTCGACGCGGCCTCATCCAACAAATCGATGGCTTTATCGGGCAGGAACCGGTCATTGATATATCGTTGGCTCATTTCCACCGCTGAAATGATGGCTTCGTCTTTGATGCGCACTTTGTGATGCACTTCGTAACGTTCTTTCAATCCGCGCAAAATGGAGATGGCTTCCTGCGTGTCGGGTTCTTCTACCATGACCTTTTGAAAACGGCGTTCCAGGGCTTTGTCGGCCTCGATATATTTCTGATATTCCGCCAGGGTGGTGGCTCCAATGGCGCGCAACTCTCCGCGGGCCAAGGCAGGTTTTAATATATTGGCGGCATCCATGGCGCCTTCGCTCCGACCTGCTCCAACCAAGGTGTGGATTTCGTCGATGAACAAGACCACTTCGCCTGCGGCGCCGATGACTTCTTTCACCACCGCTTTCAAGCGTTCCTCGAATTCTCCCTTGTATTTCGCACCCGCAACCAAAGCGCCCAAATCCAAGCTGTATATCACCTTCGATTTCAAGTTCTCCGGCACATCGCCGCGGATGATCCTCATGGCCAATCCCTCAGCAATGGCGGTTTTACCCACGCCCGGTTCGCCAATTAATACTGGGTTATTTTTGGTTCGGCGCGATAAAATTTGCAAAACCCTACGGATCTCTTCGTCTCTGCCAATAACAGGGTCTAGTTTTCCCTCACGGGCCATTTGGTTGAGGTTGAGGGCAAATTTTTTCAGGGAGTTGAATTGGTTTTCATCGGTTTGGGTGGTCACCCTATTACCGCCGCGCAACGCCTGTATCGCCTTGATCAAATCGCCCCGCTTGAACCCCGCATCCTTCAATAAATTGGCCGCACTGTCCTTTCCGTCTATAATGCCCACCAACAAATGTTCGTTGGTGATGAATTCATCCTTGAGTTCTGACATGACTTTTTCAGCAGCCACAGTCACCGCATTCAAGGGTTGAGAAAGATATACTTGTCCACCTTCTACCTTCGGCAGTGATTGCAAACTGGCCTGGGCCGCCTGCTCAATCCGGGTAAGGTTCGCACCCAACTTCCCCGCGATAAATTGCAAGGTCTCTTCATCCTCCGTGATCATGGCCAACAGCAAATGCGTGGGTTCCATGGCTTGGTGTTTGTTTGCGATGGCCAACTGCTGCGCCTTTGACAACGTGTCTTGTGCTTTGATGGTAAATTGTTGTAAATTCATGATGCTTGCTAACGCTCAAAATAGATTCCATTGCATAGAATGGTGTGTTTTGGGTCAAAATGTCGTTAAGAAAGTGCGCAAATTTCGCAAATTCGTGTCAAGTCGTCAGTTTTTGCGCAAATAACGATCATCGATGATTTGATTGTCGTCTTCGATGGCTTCAAGCGGGATTTCGGTTTCCTCGGCTTCGTCGTCGCCGTTTTCGATGTCTTCCCGTTTTTTGGCGGGACCTTTCAATCGATTCCAAGCATCGGGGTGGATACAAACTTGGAATACTGCGGTATCGATGCTGCCCGAATCTTTCGCCAACAATCTATTTTTCAAGGCCCTAAAATGACCATTGTTGCTTTTTACACAACCGTTCGAGTCCAGGAACCACCGCACTTTCTTCGGCATGGGGATGATGCTGGCCAAGAAGGTGCATTCGCCCAAGGTGAGTTCGCTGGGATGTTTGTGGAAATAGAATTGGGCCGCTTCGGTGGCGCCAAAGATACCCGGACCCCATTCAATCACGTTTAAATAGACTTCCATCATGCGGTTCTTGCTCACCAACGCACGTCGCTCCATCAGCCAGGTTAACAGGATTTCTTCCACCTTACGGGCAATGGTTTTTCTGCGGCCCAAGAATACGTTTTTCACCAGCTGCATGGAAATGGTAGATCCGCCGCGGGCGAAACGTTTTTGACGATAATTCTGGGCAATACTAGACCGGAAGGCATCCATATAAAACCCTTGGTGATGGAAAAAATCGGGGTCTTCGCTGCGCAAAACACACCGCACCAAATCCTTGCTGATGGATTCAAGCGAGGTGAAATTTCCATTGTCGCCCCCCACTTCAAATCGGGCCACGGGTTCGCCTTTGTCCCAATACGTGTAGGTGAAAACACCGTTCATGATCCGTGGATCTACATCGCCCCACTGAACAATGGTGAAATCCTTGCTCGGCCACATCTGACTCTCAAGTACACAGTCGTGGGGTTTTTCATGCTCCATGGCAAATTTGAAGCGATATTCCAATGTACCAGTGGCTTTGGGTATGCCGATATTTCGGAATAAACCCACAGGCAAACTCGAAAAGAATGCATTGGCACCCAAGCGGGGCATATACAAACCCAGCGCATATTTTGGATTGTTTCCGCCTTGGTACTGCGCGAAAACATTGGCGCCAATTTGGTTGATCCTAACGGTACTTTGTGAATCCAATTCAAAGGATCCATCTTTTACATCGCAGACGAACCTGCCGTGGGCAGAATCTACCTGCACCAAAGTATCGGATATCCGTTCATCGTCTACCTGAAGCCCAATGAATCCCCCTTGCAAATCGGCGTGGATCGCCCCAAACGACTCGCCCAATTCCGAGACTTCAAATTCCGCGCGCTGAAAGCCCAAACCATTCAAAACCAGTGGGATGCTTACATATTTCTGTTTGTTCGCCGGGGTGATACTCACGTGACCCGTCAGGTCATCTTTATCCAAATCTCCCTGCAGTAAAAACTCCAACGTTCTTTTGGTAACCCGAGGAAGGGTATCGGTTTCGCTTTTGCGTCGACGCTTGTGCTCATTGCGGTCTTTGTCGGTGACCAACTTTTCAGCGGTGGCTTTCACATGCAAGTCAATGGCTTCGTTGCGATACAATGTGTTGGGTAAAGCCAATTCGATTTTTCCCGTTGTATCGGTGAGGGAAAGGCGGGTGCCCGACATCTCCAGATGGTTAGGGGCTTTGCCAATCCATTTCTCGAGTTGTCTGAACAAGCTCACGACAGGGTCGCGCTGTGGCGTTGCGGAATTGTCGGATTTTTCATCGTTCCCCAGCAAATCACAGTAGTTGCAATAGTTGGGCAGATTCACCAAATCCAAGGCCAGGTCTTGGGTGACGAAGCCCGATAAACCAATGTCCCAAAATTTCCAAACATTCAATCCCACCGCGAGTTGCTTGCAGGCGAAAACTGTTTTGCCAGGCAGGGTGTCGACGGATTTTTTATGGTTGAGCGACAGTCCCTGAAACTCCACTCCAAAGAGGTAGGTGAAGCCTTTGCTTTCACATTGCAGGTTATATCCTTTGCGATCGAGTTTGGCTACCGCTTTGTCGAATGCCCAGTTCAATAACAATCCGCGCAGGGCAATCCATGCAACCAACAATACCGTGAGTGTAACGCCAGAAATCCAAGCGGTTTTCTTTACGATACGTTTGCCACGCCCCTCTTTGTGGTAGGCGTCCCGAAACCGCTTAGTCCAAGTTTGGATGCGTGCCTGTATAGTTGAAAGGAGTGATTTGTCGGAGTTCATGTTTTACGGAATCTGAAATGTTCAGTTCGTTGATGAAGGTGGCAATGCTGCTCTCTGTGATCTTGCTGTTTGTGCGGGTCAGTTCTTTGAGTGCCTCATAGGGGTTGGGGTAACCTTCTCTGCGCAACACGGTTTGAATGGCTTCTGCCACCACGGCCCAGTTGTTTCCCAAATCTGCGCGCACGGCGTCTTCGTTGAGAAGCAATTTGTTCAATCCTCTCTCCAAGCTGTTTAGGGCGATAAGGGTATGTCCGAAAGGAACCCCCAAATTCCTCAAAACGGTGCTATCGGTAAGGTCGCGCTGCAAACGAGAAATCGGCAATTTGGCGGCAAGGTGCTCAAATAGGGCGTTGGCAATACCCAAGTTGCCTTCGGCATTTTCAAAATCGATGGGATTGACTTTGTGGGGCATCGCACTCGATCCAACTTCGCCTTCTTTGATTTTCTGCTTGAAGTATTCCATGCTCACGTATGTCCAAACGTCTCTGCTGAAATCAATCAAAATGTTGTTGATGCGTTTCCAACTATCGAACTGTGCCGCCATGAAATCATACGGCTCAATTTGGGTGGTGAACGGAACGCGGTACAACCCTAGGTCTTCGCCCACAAATTGATCGCCAAAAGCAGGCCAGTTGATTTGTGGAAAGGCCACTTGATGGGCGTTATAGTTCCCGGTGGCGCCCCCAAATTTTGCAGAAAAAGGGAGGTTGCCCAAAAGGTTTATTTGTGATTCAAGCCTGGCCACAAACACATACCATTCTTTGCCCAAACGGGTGGGGGAGGCTGGCTGTCCGTGCGTTTTTGCCAACATGGGAATGTCTTTCCAGTCTTGGGCTTGTTGTTTTAATATCGCCAATACCCGGGCCATGGCTGGCAACATCACTTGGTGTGTGGCTTCTTTGAAGCTCAGCGGTATGGCGGTATTGTTGATGTCTTGGGAGGTCAGCCCAAAATGCACCCATTCTTTGTAGGCTTGCAAACCCAGGTCATCCAACTTCTCTTTGATGCAATATTCCACGGCTTTTACATCGTGGTTGGTGGTCTTTTCGATGGTTTTTACCCGTTCGATATCCTCCAATGGCAAATTGGCACTCCACTGGGTGAGGGTTTCTTGGGCGGCGATTAGGGCCGACCAGTCAACATTGGGAACGACTTTGGCGAGCGCAAACAAGTAGGCAACCTCAACGCGGATGCGGTATTGGATTAATCCGGCCTCGGAATAAAAGGGCTTGAGGTTTTTTGTGCCTGAGGCGTATCGGCCGTCTACAGGGGAGATTGCGTGCAATGGGCTAGCATCCATACTGCAAAAATACGATGGAATCGGGGTTTTCGTCGTTTTTTTCTTGGTTTTGATGCAACGATACGATGGATTTCGGCAAAACATCGGGTGGGGAAGTATCTTTGATACCAGGATGGCCTTTCGATTGTTCATTTTAGGGACGGCCTCGCTATCGCTCATGGGATTCGGGATTGAACAACGAACCGGCTCCAGCACCCAACAGAAATCGCACTTCCAATGATTCAGGATGGTCCTCGGGTTCCAATGCCCCGGGTTCTGGAAAACGACCTGCGCCCTCAATTTCAGCGCCAAAAATCAAGAATTAAAGTTCCAACTTAAGGAATCGCCCGGTGTGTGAACCCTCGAATTTGGCAACGTTTTCAGGCGTGCCTACTGTGAGGATATTTCCACCGCCAGAGCCGCCTTCAGGACCAATATCGATGACCCAATCCGCCACCTTGATGACATCCATGTTGTGCTCAATCACCACCACCGTATTGCCTTTTTCAACCAAAATATTCAATACCCCCAACAGTTGTTTGATGTCGTTGAAATGCAACCCCGTGGTGGGCTCATCCAAAATATACAACGTTTTACCCGTGTCGCGCTTGCTCAATTCGGTCGATAATTTCACCCGCTGCGCTTCGCCACCGCTGATGGTCGTGCTCGATTGTCCGAGCGTTAAATAACCCAATCCCACATCCTGCATCGTCTTCACCTTGCGGTAAATTAACGGGATGTGTTCGAAGAATTCCACGGTGGTATCAATCGACATCTCCAAAACATCGTTGATGCTCTTGCCTTTATAGCGAACTTCAAGGGTTTCACGGTTGTAGCGCTTGCCCTGACATTCGTCGCACAATACTTCCACATCCGGCAAGAAATTCATTTCAATCACTTTTCTACCGCCACCGCCACACGCTTCGCACCGACCGCCTTTTACGTTAAAACTGAATCGCCCGGGCTTATAACCCCGAATTTTGGCTTCCGGCAAATTGGTGAATAGGTTGCGTATCTCTTGAAAAACACCCACATAAGTAGCCGGATTGCTCCTAGGCGTACGTCCTATAGGGGTTTGGTCAATGCGTATTACTTTGTCGATGTGCTCCAACCCATTGATGCTCGCAAACGGCAAGGGTTTGTAACTGGAACCGTATACTTTGTTGTGGGCCGCAGGATAGAGGGTTTCATTGATCAAACTCGATTTTCCGCTGCCACTGACGCCGGTAATTGCCACAAACAATCCAATGGGAATTTCGAGGTTTACCTTCTGCAAATTGTGTCCGGTGCAGCCCTTCAAGACGAGTTTTTCTTTTCCCGCTTTTCTTCGGTGCGATGGCACAGGTATGCTGTCTTCACCGCGCAAGTATTTGCCGGTAACAGCATCGGAGGCCATGAAATCCTTGACCTCGCCACTGGCAACTATTTGACCGCCATGCACGCCCGCGTGCGGACCAATTTCTACCAACCAATCGCTGGCCAACATCATGTCTTTGTCGTGTTCTACCACAAGGATCGTGTTGCCCATATCGCGCAAGTCGCGGAGACTTTGGATCAATCGTTTGTTATCGCGCTGATGCAAACCAATGCTTGGCTCATCCAAGATGTAAAGCACATTCATCAACTTGCTGCCAATTTGGGTAGCCAAACGGATGCGCTGGGCCTCTCCGCCGGACAGGGTTCTGGCCGGACTGTTTAACGTGAGGTAGCCCAAGCCCACACCCACCAAGAAATCAAGGCGTGCCCGAATTTCTTTGATCAATTCCGTGGCAATGGTTGCTTGTCGTTCCGTAAGTTTATCATCCACCGCATCAAACCAAGTCTTCAACACATCGATGTTCAGGTTGCTCAGCTGGGCGATGTTTTTATCAGCCACCAAAAAATGCAGGGATTCCTTTTTCAACCGAGCGCCCGCGCAAACCTCACAGGGTTTTTGGTGCATGAATTCTTCGGCCCACTGACGCAGTTTGTCGTCCTCGGATTCAAAGTAATTCTCCGTGATATAATGCACAACGCCTTTGTAAGTGCTTTCGTAGGTTTTCTTTTGCCCTTGATGGTTTACGTGGCTCACCATGATGTTTTCATCGTATCCGTACAAGATGCACTGCAGTTGGTCATCGCTGAGCTTTGATATGGGATCGGCCAAGCTGAAATCCAACACTTTGCTCAAGGCCCTAAGCTGGCTAAAGGTCCAATTCTCGCGCAATTCCCCGATGGGCACAATGCCGCCACGGTTGATGGATTTGCTGCGGTCGGGGATGATAAATTCTATGTTTACCTCGGCGGTTTCTCCCATGCCTTCGCAATTGGGACAGGCACCATAGGGTGAGTTAAACGAAAAGGAGTTGGGTTGCGGTTCATCGTAACTCAGGCCAGAAATGGGATCCATCAGAAACCGAGAAAAGGGGACCACTTTCTCATCGGCATCTTGCACCATCATGTTGCCACTGCCAATTTTCATCGCGATTTTTACGCTCTCCGAGAGTCGACCGGTAGATAACGATTGTACTTGCAATCGATCAATCACCACTTCGATGTCGTGGATTTTGTAACGATCTACTTGCATGCTCCCCGTGATATCGGTGATATGGCCGTCGATGCGGACTTTGTTGTACCCTTTTTTCTTGATTTGTTCGAAGAGTTCGCGGTAGTGTCCTTTCCGACCTTTTACCACGGGCGCTAGGATGGCCACTTTTTGTCCCTCAAACTTTTGAACCATAGCGTCGATGATCTGTTGCTCGGTGAGTTTGACCATTTTTTCGCCGCTGAGATAGCTGATTGCCTCGCCAGCACGGGCGTAGAGAAGTCGCAGAAAATCGTATACTTCGGTAACGGTACCCACAGTACTTCTGGGGTTCTTGCTCACGGTTTTCTGTTCGATGCTGATCACCGGACTCAAACCGCGGACTTTGTCTACATCGGGGCGTTTCATATCGCCGATGAACTGACGTGCATAGGCTGAAAAACTCTCAAGGTAGCGACGTTGTCCTTCCGCAAACACGGTATCAAATGCCAGAGAGCTTTTTCCCGATCCTGAAAGTCCTGTAAAAACAACGAGTTTGTTGCGTGGGATGACCAGATCAACGGACTTCAAATTGTGTTCCCGCGCACCCAAAATTTCGATGCTGGGTTCGTTGGCATCGGGCTGATGAATGTGCGAGGAATGTCCGTTTTTCATGGAATCTGCAAAGGTACAAAACAATTATCGGAAAGAAAGGTGTTTGCGCTTTTTGCAAATATTTACCAACTGCCTCCAGCACCGCCGCCATTGAAGCCACCACCGCCACCAAAACCACCCCAATCGCTAGAGCCGCCACCGCCGAAACCACCCGAGGAGCCGGAGCCTCCGCCACCCCAGCCGCGCCCCAAACCGCTGCCCATTGCACCCCAGAACAGGGCATCGCCAAGTCCGCTGTTGTAGCGTCCGCGACGTGAATACCCGCCACCGCCACCTCTGCCGGTTAATGCGATAATAATCAATATAATGGCGGTAATAAAAAGGGCAGAATAGCCGCCTCGTTTTTTGTGCTTTTTGGTGGCTCTGCCTTCGAATTTATTTCGGATGGCTTTTTCGTAGGCCTGTGTGGTTTGGTCAATGGCCAAAGCATAGTTCCCCTGGCGCAAATAGGGGATCAAGTATTCCTCATGGATCTGACCAATTCTGCTCGCACTTAATCGGTCTTGCAGTTGATCGGCCGTTACCGTTTGAAACTTGCGGTCATTTACGGCGATATACAACAGCATACCATTGTTTTTTCCTTCAATACCCACTTTCCATTCGCGCGCCAAAAACATCGCTCGATCGAAAGCGGCATAGCCGTTGGTAGATTTCTCAAGAACCACCGTAATTTGCACAGAGGTGGAATCTTCGAATTGATACAATCGCTCATCCAGCTCTTTGATTTCTTGAGGTGTTAATACGCCGGCGAAATCATTGACATGGCCTTTGTATTTGGGCAACGGTTGCTCCGCAAAAAGTGGGGAAAAGCCCAGCAGTGCCAACACCAGCCAAAGCCTTTGCATTGCCCATACCCCCAATGCGCTCCTCATTCTTTGATTGTTAGGCATCGGTAGAAATTTGGTTGCGGAGTTCATTGGGATTGGTGTCCGTTGGCGGAAAATGCATGGCCAAAATCTGTCCAATTTCACGAATGCCGCGAACGATACCCGCCTTAAACTGTTGCTCGCGGAAAAGTTGTTGCATATGGTTGCGGATCTCGTCCCAGTCGCCCACTTGCATCTTGGCATTGATTCCTGCATCGCCAAAAATGGCGAATTGCTTGCTGTTGGGGACCAAAAAGATGAGGATTCCGTTGCGCTCCAAGGTTTTGTCCATGCCCAATTTGGCAAAGGTTTTTGCAGCGGCTGCCACGATATCATCGCCCTTGAATTTGTGGCTGATGTGCACGCGAATTTCAGCAGAAGTTTTTTCCTCGGCTTGCGCGATGGCGTCCACAATCTCGATGGACTCAGTCTCAGTAAAGAGCGAAGCTTCGCGGTGAAACCCCAATAAAATGGCAATTCTGGTAAAAACCAATGCGATGGGCGCGAACATGTTATTCGCCCAAAGCCGATTTAATATCTACTCGCTTTTCAGCCCCTTTGTCGGCCGCGAAACCCGTCTTTTTCTCAAAGCCAAAGATTCCAGCGAAAATGTTGCTCGGGAATTTGCGCACACTCATATTGTATGTCTGAACCGCCGCATTGTAGTCGCTACGTGCAGTGCGAATCATGTTTTCAGACTCGGAAATTTCGAATTGCAAATTTTCAAATCCTTTGGTGGCTTTCAACTCAGGATAACGCTCCATCACAACCATCAATCGACTCAAAGCGGATGATTGTGTCATGGCGATTTTGTCGATACTTTCAGGGGTGAGTTGTTCGTTGCCTACCTTAATTTGTCCAACACTGGCGCGGGCATTGGTGATTTCTGCCAAAGTGCTTTTTTCAAACTTGGCTTCTGCACTCACCGCCTCGGCGATTTGCACGATTTTGTCGGCCCGATTTTGATAAGCAACCTCTACGTTGTTCAAAGAAGTGGCGAGTTTTTCGTCTTTGTCGACCAGTGAATTGTAACTGCCTCTGATCCATAAAAAGACGATGAGAATGACCCCTACGATGATGAGGGTGCGGATGGTTTTGCTGTTCATGATATAATTTCTAACCCAAAGGTATTTACAAAATGCTTGCCCATTTTCTCTTTTACTTCGAACATGTCAATTTTTCCGCCCAATTCCATTTCCATGCTCGTTACACCTTTGTCTACAATCCCGCAAGGCACGATGTGATTGAACATACTGAGGTCGGTGTTGACGTTCATTGCCAGGCCATGCATACTGACAAAACGACTGCATTTGATACCGATCGCCGCGATTTTCCGCTCGTTGGGTTGGTCGATATCGATCCACACCCCAATTCTATCTGGGATTGTACCCGCCACGATGCCATAATCGGCCAGGGTTTGAATGATGCAATGTTCTATGCTTTGCACGAAGGTTTTGATGCCCATTCCCAAAGCCTCCAAATCAAAGATGGGGTAGACCACCAGTTGGCCTGGCCCATGATAGGTGATGTCGCCACCGCGCTCAATGTCATACACCTTCGCTTCCATATCAATCAACACATCGTCTGATGCCAGCAAATTTTGTCGGTCCGCACTCTTCCCAAACGTATACACATGGGGGTGTTCTATCATGATTAGATGGAAAGGACTTGTGTTTTCCTTGTTCGATTTCTTGGCGATCATGTCGTTGAACAGTCCTTTTTGAAAGTTCCATGTTTGATCGTAGGGTTCGTTTTGCAATAAATGCAACTGGCAAGGTAACATGTTGCAAATTTAGCCAATTTCGGGTGGGTGGCTTGCACTATACACTTTGGTGTTTCAACTTTGTTCGATGGACATTGAAAATAGCAAGACCATCGCCCAGCACATCGGGCGAGAGGGGGAGAGAAGAGCGGCGGCATGGTTGTGGCTTAAGGGGTTCGATATCGTAGAGAAAAACTGTAGGGTAGGTCGATATGAAGTAGATTTGGTTTGCAGGCAGGGCACTGATTGGGTGTTTGTAGAGGTCAAGACCCGGACCTATCAATGGGGCGCCTCGCCAGAAAATGCGGTGGATTATAAAAAACGACACCATCTGCAAAATGCGGCCAAAGGATACTTGAAAAAAACCGGTATAGATTGTCTGCCCAGGGTAGACGTAGTGGCGGTTTCTTTGATGAGTCACGGAACCCAAATGATGTATTTTCAAGGTAAATAATTCGTCAATCAAGCAACCCCTTTCAAAAAATAGATGTCATTGATTTTATAAGTTCTTGCCATAAAGCCAGAAACTTTCAATTTAATTTGCGGAACGAAAATGAGACTAGTTAAGATTTATTTGGCCTTAGGGCTCGGGTTATTGGGGGGATTTCAAGGGGCAACGGCCCAACATAAGTGTGGTTCAGATCAATACCATCAGCATTTGAAGCAATTGGATCCTTCTGTTGCTCAAGCGGAAGCTGAAATCAATGCTTTGCTGAAAGAGAAGACCATCGAAAGTAGGGCGGCCATTTATACCATCCCCGTGGTATTTCATGTGATTCATACCAATGGTCCAGAAAATATCTCTCGAGAGCAAATCTTAGATCAGATTCGTGTGTTGAACAACGACTTCAATTTGCTGAATGGCAATAGAACAAAATTGCGTTCGGTGTTTAACGGACTTGCTGCCGATTGTCAAATCAAATTTGAGCTGGCCAAAATAGATCCCAATGGCAACTGCACAGAAGGAATCAACCGCGTGTATTCGGCGGCCGGGGTGCAGATGGACATGACCACTGAAAAGGTGAAGTCGCTCATCAACTGGAATTACAAAAAATACCTCAACATTTGGGTGGTAACGTCGATCTCAGGGGGTATTGATGGCGGTGAAGTATTGGGTTATGCCAGCTTCCCTTGGGCCACCAATGCAACAAGAGACGGTATCGTGATGAAGTCTGATCGTGTAGGAACCATCGGCACCGCAGTAGCATCGGATAGCGCGAGAACATTGACCCACGAAATCGGACATTGGTTGGGTTTGTATCATACATTCCAAGATGGATGTACTGGTGGCGACCAAATCGATGATACCCCACCGGTGAATGGTACATTCGTGAACGCCTCATGTCCTTCCGGAGGCAACAGCTGCACCAACGACTTTCCTGACTTGCCCGACATGTGGGAAAATTACATGGACTATTCCAATGGGGGGTGTCAGACTTTGTTTACCCTGAAACAAAAATCGCGAATGCATGGTGTTTTGACCAATGGCAGTTTCCCCAGGGCGGCCGTTGTGTCCGCGGCCAATTTAATTGCTACTGGCGTGGCTCCAGGCAGTGTTGCTCCGGTAGCGGCATTTACTTCTAGCAGTAAGGTGATATGTGCCGGTCAGTCGGTAAAATTTTATGATCTCACTTGTAAATCTGCGCCAACTGCTTGGTCTTGGACCTTTACGGGTTCAAGTCAGCCGAGTTCTTCAGTACAGAATCCAACCATTACCTATCAAACGCCCGGCACATACAGTGTGTCATTGACGGTTCAAAATGCCAAAGGAAGCAATTCTACTACCAAAACCAGCTACATCACAGTATTGAAGTCGGTGGCGGTGAACAAACCCAACTTTGAACAAAGTTTTGAAAAGGGTGACCCAACAACATTTACCACCGACGATAAATTTACCCATTCATCGCCCGTGGGTTCTCGTTTTGTGCTGGAAAATACCACCAGTTATTTGGGAACCAATTGTTACAAGGCCCCCATCAATACAGGAGGGAATATCGGCAATACCTACAGTGTTACTTTGCCCAGTGTAGACATTTCAGGCATGGGTGCACTGACGCCGAAATTTACTTTTATGGCTGCTTATTGCCAGCCCAGCGTAGATGTAACCGATGTGTTGCGGGTGTATGTTTCTACAGATTGTGGTGCTACATACAAGCAAATCATGGAGCGCTCGGGGGCTGCATTGGGGTATACCGGACAAGTATATACCAACAATTTTAAACCCAACAAAGCCACCCAGTGGAAAGTGATGGGATTGCCCAGTCTTTCTTCGATTGGATTGGGACTCAACAGCAACTTAACCTTCCGCATTGATTTTATCAGTGCTGGTGGTAATCCCATTTACATCGACAACATCAATGTGGGACAATACATGGCAGGCATAAATACCTTGGGCGAGGATCTCCAAATCATGGAGATTAGTCCCAATCCAGTAGAGGCCAATGCCAAAATTGTGATACGCAACACCAAACCAAATGAGTCGGTGGTTGTTGAATTGCTGGATTTGCAGGGAAGAACTGTGGCCAGCATTTTTGAAGGAGAACTATCAGAATCTACAAATACACTATTTATGTCGGATTTATCTTTGCCCTCGCAAGGCCTTTACATAGTGAGTTTGCGCAGCGCAAGAGGTCAAATTCAAAAACCAGTCATTTTCGGAAAATAATTCATGTCAATCAAGAACCTAGTCATCGTAGAGTCACCCGCAAAAGCCAAGACCATTGAGAAATATCTCGGTGAGGGCTTTGTTGTTAAATCCAGTATGGGTCACATCCGAGATTTATCGTCGGGTGATGGAGCCATCGACATCAAAAATGGATTTGCCCCCAAATACGAGGTACCTGATGAAAAAAAGAAACTGGTTGCAGAACTGAAGAAATACGCCAAGGATGCCGAAACGGTATGGTTGGCATCGGACGAGGACCGAGAAGGAGAAGCCATTAGTTGGCATTTGTTTGAGGTGCTGGGATTGAAATCTGAAAACACCAAACGGATTGTATTCAATGAAATTACCAAAACGGCCATTCTCAATGCCATAGAAAATCCGCGGACCATCGACAAATGTTTGGTTGATGCTCAGCAAGCACGACGTGTGTTGGATCGCTTGGTGGGCTTTGAATTGTCGCCCATTTTATGGCGCAAAGTTCAGCCCAAATTGAGTGCAGGTAGGGTTCAGTCGGTGGCGGTAAAATTGGTGGTCGAGCGCGAGCGCGAGATCAATGAATTTGATGCCAAGTCTGATTTTCGTGTACAAGGACAATTCAAAACCAAAGAGGGGAAAACCCTTACCGCAGAGAATGTAAAGAAGCCGGCGAATGCGGCCGATGCTAATGCATTTTTGGAATCGCTCATCGATGCCGAATTTCAAGTAACAGGGTTGGAAGTAAAACCCACATTCCGCAATCCTGCGCCGCCGTTCACAACATCTACCTTGCAACAGGAGGCTTCTCGCAAGTTGGGCTATGACGTAACCACCACTATGCGTATCGCCCAGAAATTGTATGAAAACGGACACATTACCTACATGCGTACAGATTCAGTAAATCTGAGCAAGTTGGCGATGACTGCGGCCAAAGAAGAGATTGAAAAGTCGTTCGGACCCAAGTATTCACAGGTTCGGAATTATACCACCAAAAACGAATCAGCCCAAGAAGCCCACGAAGCCATCCGCCCAACCAATTTTGGGGCGCAATTTGCTGGGGACGACAACCGAGAGAAGAAGTTGTATTCCTTGATTTGGAAGCGTGCCATCGCATCGCAAATGGCGAAAGCGGAAATGGAAAAAACGGTAATCACGCTGGAAGATTTGCAAAAGAAATCGAAGTTTCAGGCCGAGGGTGTAGTCATTCGTTTTGATGGATTTTTGAAGGTGTATATTGAATCCAAGGATGATGAGGAGGAAGATGGTGAGGAGGATGGCTTGTTGCCAGCAGTAATTGTGGGTGACGCCATAGAAAGGCTCAAATTGACGGCCTTGGAACGTTATGCAAGACCTGCGCCCAGGTACTCTGAGGCTTCGTTGGTAAAGAAGTTGGAGGAGTTGGGGATTGGACGTCCATCTACCTACGCACCAACCATTTCTACCATTCAAAAAAGACAATACGTTACCACCGAAAACAGGGAAGGTAAGCAACGAAAAATTGCTGAAATCACCTTGGAAGGTACATCCGTTTCTGAAGTGGTAAAAACCGAGAAATACGGCGCTGAAAAGAACAAATTGTTCCCTTCAGACATGGGAATGTTGGTGACGGATTTTTTGTCGGCCAATTTCGATGCCATCATGGATTATGGATTCACCGCATCTGTTGAAAAGCAGTTTGATGAAATCGCCAATGGCAATCAGGCATGGCAAGACATGTTGCAAGGGTTTTATGGCCCATTCCATCAGGCGGTGGACATCACCATGGAATCTGCGGAAAGGGTTACTGGCGAGCGAATTTTAGGTGTTCACCCGAGCAACGGTCGACAAGTGAGTGTACGGATGGGTAAATTTGGTCCTTTCGTACAAATCGGCAACAAGGAAGATGGCGAAAAATTGATTTATGCCAGCTTGCAGCAGGGCCAAACCATTGAGACGGTGGATATGGAAAATGCGTTGAAGTTGTTTGAATTGCCTCGCGAGGTGATGGTCTACAAAGGAGAGCCAGTAATTGCAGGGATTGGTCGTTATGGACCGTATTTGAAGCGTGGCGATAAGTATTTCAATGTAGAAAAAGGCACCGATTTGATTGCCATGACCGCGGAGGAATGTGCGGCCATATTGGATGAAGTATTCCAAGGCGTGCAATACCCGATTGTTGTGGGTACCCACAATGGGGTGTCGCTGGAAATCAGCAAAGGACGTTTCGGACCATACATTAAGTACCAAGGTCAGTTTGTGAGTATTCCTAAAGGACAGGCGCCAGAAACGGTTACATTGGATCAGGCCATTGCTTTGGTAGAGGCAAAAGCGGCGGGCGTAATGGCTGCTGTGTTGAAGTCGTTTACCGAGGATGCCAACATCCAGATTTTGAACGGCAGATACGGTCCGTATATCAAAAACGGCAAGGACAATGTGCCCATTCCGAAGGATAAACAGTGGGACAGTTTGACGTTCCCGGATGTGGTGGATTTGTGCAAAAATTTCGCAAAGAAGCCCAAGGCGGCAGGATTTAAGAAAAAGAAATAAGCGGTTTTACCCCCGTTTGGATAATTTCGGAGGAGCAGATGGACGTTTCGACCCTCAAAGCCATGATTCGATTGCTTGACGACCCAGACGAAGCGGTGAGTCAGGCGTTAGAAACCCGTTTCATGGAAGAGGGGGAAGACATCGTGGATGATTTGGAGTCGATCTGGCTCGCCAACGAATTTCCTTCGGTATCCCGGCAGATAGAGTTGCTCATCAAGCGGATTCAGAAGCAGGGTTTACACCGCAGGTTCAACAATTGGTTTCAGCAGGAACAACCCGATTTGGTGGAGGGATGGGTATTGGTATCTCAAGTACAATATCCGGGATTGAAAATTGAGGCCATTCGTAGGACATTGAGCGACATTAAGTTGGATGCTTGGTTGATGATGGGTGGGGTTGAAAATGACCTTGACAAGGTTCAAATTTTGAATCATGTATTTTTTGAGCAGCAGGGTTTTCATGGGGACAACAGTCAGTATCATTATACGGATAATTCATTCATCAATCGCGTGTTAGAGCGAAAGACGGGCAACCCCATTAGTTTGTCGGTGGTGTACATGGTGGTTGCGCAGAGTTTGGGTTTGCCGGTTTTTGGCGTGAATTTGCCTCAACATTTTGTGGTCGGTTTCTGTCAATTGATAGAGGGTTTTGAAGGGGTGAAGAACATGAAGATGGTGGGGGTGGCTGACGTGGAGAAAGTGTTATTTTACATCAATCCTTACAGCAAGGGGCAGGTATTTAGCAAAGAAAACGTGGATGCATTTTTGAAGGTGGTGAATGTGACGCCGCAGACACAATTTTATCAGCCCTGTGATGTAAAGGAGATCATCAAACGGATGTTGAGGAATTTGCATTTTTCTTATGGGGAGGTTCAAGATTTGGAGAAGCAGCAGGAGGTGTTGCAAATGATGAAGTTGGCTGGGATGTCGGATGAGTTAGGGGGGCGATAGCACCCAAGAAAAGGGGATGTAGGGCAGGTTGATGCCGAGTTTTTGAGAGTTTCGGGTTGGTTGTTTGGCGGTGAATGGAAAAAAGCCGATTTTTGCAGTGAATTCTTATGGCAGAAAAACCCGTTGTAATGCCCAAAATGGGCGAGAGTATCGCAGAAGCTACCATTATCCATTGGTTGAAGAACGAAGGCGAGCGTGTGGAAAAGGACGAACCCATCGTGGAAATCGCCACCGACAAGGTAGACAGTGAAATTCCCAGCACCGAGGCGGGTATTTTGGTTAAGCAATTGTACAAAGATGGTGATGTGGTAAAGGTTGGAGAACCTGTGGCCATGATCAACACCGAAGGTGGGGCCTTCGCTGTCGCTCCGGCCCCCACTGCAGCGCCAGTAGCAACGCCGGTGGTGGAAGCACCCGTTGCCGTTGAAACCGCTGTGGCTGCCATTGAAAATCAAATTCAAGCCGCTCAACCTGCCGCTGAACCCTTGAGCAATGCCGATGGTTCTCGTTTTTATTCTCCATTGGTATTGAATATCGCCCGCACCGAAGGTGTCAGCATGTCGGAATTGGAAACCGTTCCAGGCACTGGTAAAGAGGGTAGGGTAACCAAATCAGATATTTTGGCCTATGTGGCCAATCGTGGCAATGTATCACAGCCTGCGGCTGTGACTGCTGCACCCATAGCACCCGCCGCGCCTGCGGCCGGGGCGCCTGCTGTGTCACAAAATACACCCGCAAAAGTAGAAGTGAAAACCAGTTTTTCACTGAATCCGGGCGACGAAGTCATCGAAATGGATCGCGTGCGCAAACTCATCGCCGACCACATGGTGATGAGTAAACATACATCGCCCCACGTAACCAGTTTCGTTGAAGCCGATGTAACCAACCTGGTGAATTGGAGAAATCGCGTGAAAGATTCTTTCAAAAAACGCGAAGGTGAAAATATCACCTTTACCCCCATATTCATTGAAGCTGTAGCCAAAGCCATCAAAGATTTCCCCATGATCAACGTGAGCGTAGATGGTAGCAACATCATCAAACGCAAAAACATCAACGTGGGAATGGCCGTAGCCCAGCAAAATGGTAACCTCATCGTTCCTGTTATTAAAAATGCCGATACCATGAACCTGCTTGGCCTTACCCGTGCAGTCAATGAACTAGCCAACCGCGCCCGTATCGGTAAGTTAACGCCCGACGAAATACAAGGGGGTACCTACACCCTTACCAACGTTGGAAGTTTCGGAAACGTGCTCGGAACCCCAGTAATCAACCAACCCCAAGTAGCCATCATGGCAGTGGGTGCCATTCGCAAAAAGCCCGCTGTGCTCGAGACAGAATATGGGGATGTGATTGCGATCCGACATATGATGTACCTCTCGCACAGTTACGATCACCGCGTGGTGGATGGTGCACTGGGTGGTATGTTTGTACGTCGCATGGCCGATTATTTGGAACAGTGGGATGTGAATCGCGAGATTTAATTCATTCCCTGCGGAAAATTCCTAGAAACAGACGCCTGGTTGTCGTTGTGACAATCCTATTTGCGAAGCGAAATCCGTAACGCCAACAACACAATTTCCATAACTTTGGCCTAGTGGAATTCAAAATCCGACTTTTCGCCAAACTCATGAGTGTTTTGTTCGCCGCTATGGCACTGTACGCTCTGTTGGATTTGTTTTTGGAGCCCAAAGAGACTTTGCGATTTGTGCTGGCCCACGATTGTGAAACAGGCTATCGCTCAACCAGTAAGAATGGTGCCAAATATTATCGCGACAATTACCTAATCTGTGCCGAAGTTCAATGTCAAGTGCCTTACCGAATGAGAACAAGCCAAGAAATGGATACGCTGCTCACGTATCAATCAGTGGAAGTACGCATGAATCAGGCCCAAGAAATCTGGGATCGAACACACAGTGTTGCCGGTGAGAATCACGGAAGCGCAGACCGTGACAAACCCTCATTTGAGATTGTAAAAATACCGGTTGATCTGAAATCCTACTACGACGTAGAAGATGGTGATTCCATTCGCATATTTACGAGCCCGTGGCGGAAGAAAGTTGTCGGTTATACGGTTTTTACCTGGCCGCATTGGTTGGATACGCCTTGGTCTAGCGTGAAATTGGCCATGAAACGTGTGAATCCCGATATCAATCAATGGTTGCTCATAACCCTCGTTTTTGCGCTCATTTCCCTGTCCCTGAGTATGCTCACATGGACATTAAAAGAATTTCCGTATTCTGTAGGACTGTTTGTGTTTAATTGCGCCTGTTCGACCATGCTGCATTGGATTTATTGAAAAATTGGGGGATTTTTGATAAGGCGATATGAAGATTTTGGTGATTTCAGACAATCATGGGTGGGTAGATGAAGGAATATTGCATCACGCCGCTTGGGCCGATGAAATTTGGCATGCCGGCGATTGGCTCAATACCAAAATGCACGATGCCATTACAGCCCTGGGCAAACCCATTGTGGGCGTTTATGGAAACATCGATGGAATGGATGTAAAAATAGAATACCCTGAACTGCAACTGTTCGACAGAGAGGGGTTTCGAATCTTCATGACCCACATCGGAGGAAAACCAGGCAGATATCCCGCCCAAGCGAAAGAAATTTTGCAAAAAACACAGCCCGATATTTATGTGTGCGGTCACTCACACATGCTCCAAATTCAACGAGATCCCAAATTCAACAACTTGCTGTTTCTCAACCCCGGAGCCTGCGGACTTCATGGATTTCACAAAGTGAGAACCGCCCTGCGATTTCAAATTGAACCGCAAAAGATTCATTCTATGGAAGTTGTAGAATGGCCGAAAAATATTATCAAATAATCTTGGGTTGATGTTTGAAATTCTCGAATAAAATGGTAGTTTTGCATCCCGTTCTGAAAAGAATACATGCCCAGGTGGCGGAATTGGTAGACGCGCTGGTCTCAAACACCTGTGGGTTCACCCCCGTACCGGTTCGACTCCGGTCCTGGGCACCAAATTGTGAAAAGCAATAATCATTTTCAGATCAAGACAATCGACGGCCAACTGGCCGTCGATTTGTTTTTGCCCCCAACCGAAGGACCTCATCCTGTGTTGGTGTACTGCCACGGCTTCAAAGGATTTAAGCAGTGGGGGCATGTCCCCTTTATTCATGAGTATTTTGCCACCGGCGAATATGCCGTAATCACCTTCAACCATTCGCACAATGGCGTTGTCGGCGACAGCGACGACTTTCAAGCGCTCGATCTGTTTTCAGTGAATACGGTAAGTAAGGAACAGAACGACCTTGAAGCACTCGGTAAATGGATTCGGGAGAATGGCAAAGACCTGGATTTGAATGTTGAACGCGTTTCGTGGCTAGGACATTCCCGCGGTGGCGCCAATGTGATTGTCTTTGCAGCACGCTGTCAAGACTACGTAGAAAAAGTCATCGCCTGGAATCCCATCCCCTCATTTCAATACCTGTTCGAATCTTATAACAAAGCCGCTTGGAAAGAGAAACGCACGATGTACACAGCCAATGCCCGTACCCAACAACAAATGCCCTTGGATTACAGCATTTGGGAAAATTTGCTCGCCCATGAAGAAGAATTCGATGTGGTTGAAGCCGCCCGTAGTTTGGGCCGTCCGCTGTTGATTGTGCACGGAGAGTCCGATACCGTGGTTCCACCTGACTTGTCTGAGCCCCTGTATGAAGCTTGTCTTCACAGTCTCCGCATGACAGTACCCAAAGGAGATCACACATTTGGCATGAAACATCCCTGCGAAGGCATGGAGGCATTTACCCAAGAATTGTGGATCGCTCTCGACAATACCCTGTCGTTTTTGGAAGAAATTTAATGTGTGCCCTTGGCGGAAGCCCGCTTTAACCGGTCATTGATCGCCCGGCCCAATCCACTTTCTGGCGCCCACTCAAAATATACCCGCGAGCAACCATCTTTGTCGAACTGTCTCAAAGTCCCAAACAAATTCATCGCCGCCTCTTTGTCGCTTCCATCACCCGACAAATAATAGTGTTTAACGCCAGGGGTGTTTTCAACAGCCTCAACGTTTTGCGCGGAAAGCCATTGTTGCGCCCTTTGTTTCGAAAACCACATCATCCCAATTTTCTCAGTAGTTTGAAGGGCCCACGGGGCATTGTGGATGTCGGTATTTTCAGGACTCCACGCAATCATGGTCGATCCGGGTGAGTAGTGCTGGTCTAACTGTCCAGGCGCCTGGGGACTGCTGTGCATACTCAACACCTCATTCACGGGTTTTCCTAACGCTTCGGTAATTGATTCCAGGTCCAAACCGCCCAAACGCAACACAGTGACGGTGTTGTCCATTGTCACTGAAACTATGGTACTTTCGATGCCGATGGCACATCTTCCGCCATCGAGAATGTAATCGATGCGCTCTCCCAATTGATCGGCAACATGTTGGGCGTTGGTGGGACTTACATAGCCGAAAGGATTGGCGCTGGGCGCGGCCAACGGAAACGGTATTTTACTGAGTAGCGCCAACGTCATTGCGTTGTTGGGCATGCGCACGGCCACGGTGGGGTTATCGGCAGTGACCAACGGCGGAACGAGGTCGGCTTTGGGCAAAACCAGCGTGAGTGGGCCGGGCCAAAATGTTTTGGCGAGGGTATCTGCGGCACTGGGCCAATCGCTACACAGAGATTTTGCCTGCTCGATACTGCCCACATGCAAAATGAGGGGGTCGAAGGTGGGTCGATTTTTTGCAGAGAAAATGCCCGCAACCGCGTCGGGATTTAAGCCATTGGCTGCAAGTCCGTAAACCGTTTCGGTGGGAATGGCCACGAGCTTGCCTTGGCTGAGTAAATCAGCAGCGAGTGTTAGGTCGATTCCCAGGGCCGCCCCCATGATTTAACGTCGTTTTAAACTGTACTTCTCAATTTTGTTGTACAGGTGGCTGCGTTGAATATCAATCTCTTGGGCTGTTTTGGCCACGTTCCAACCGTTTTGAACCAATTTGCGTTCGATGAATACTTTTTCGGCCCAATCTCGGAAGTCTTGCAGTGTTTTGTAGTCATCCACCACGCCAAAGGGGTCGGCCCCGCGTTGTGCTGGGTTTGAGAACATGTACACGTCTTCGCCCGTGATTTTCTCACCACAAAGGATAACCAAACGCTCTACCACGTTGCGCAGCTCGCGGATGTTGCCCGTCCAGTTCACATCCTGCAAGGCCTGATATCCATCGGGGGTAAAAGATTTTACCGGGATGCTGTTGTCGTTGCAAATATCAACCAAGAAGTTGTTGGCAATCAAGGGAATGTCCTCGGTGCGCTCGTTCAGGGTGGGTACATGGATGAGGATCACGCTGAGTCGGTGGTACAAATCCATCCGGAAGTTGCCTTTTTCGATTTCCTCCAACAGGTTTTTGTTGGTAGCCGCCACGATGCGAACATCCACTTTGATTTCTTTGTCGCCCCCCACGCGGGTGATTTTACCTTCTTGTATGGCGCGAAGCACTTTGGCTTGGGCGGCCATGCTCATGTCGCCAATTTCGTCTAAGAAAAGGGTGCCACCATGGGCTTGTTCAAACTTTCCGATGCGCTGTTTGATGGCGGATGTAAAGCTGCCTTTTTCATGTCCAAACAATTCACTTTCTATGAGTTCTGTAGGTATGGAAGCACAGTTTACTTCAACAAGGGGGTAGGAGGCACGGTTGCTTTTTTCATGGAGCCAGCGGGCCACCAGTTCTTTTCCAGTGCCATTTTCTCCGGTGATAAGCACGCGGGCTTCGGTGGGGGCCACTTTTTCAATGGTTTCCTTGATTTTTCCGATGGCCGGGGTCTCGCCGATGATGTCGAACGTTTTGGCCACTTTCCGCTTCAAAACTTTGGTTTCACTCACCAAATTGTTTCGGTCGATGGCATTGCGAATGGTAATCAGCAGGCGATTGAGATCGGGTGGTTTGGTAATGAAATCGTAGGCGCCTTTTTTGGTTGCGTCGATGGCCATTTCTACGTTACCATGACCCGAAATCATGATGAAAGGCAAATCGGGACGTAACGCTTGGGCTCGGTCTAACAATTCCATACCGTCGATGCCCGGCATTTTAACGTCGCACAAAACCACGTCAAATTCATTTTTCTGGATGAGTTGAAGTCCTTTGTTGCCGTCATCGGCCGTAGTTACTGAGTAATTCTCGTATTCAAGGATTTCCTTGAGGGTTTCGCGGATCGGCGCTTCGTCGTCGATGACCAATATTTCAGCCATGTTTTGTGTATATATTAGAATACAATGATACGGCTGCGGGAGGACATGCAACGTCTAACTTTTCCACCAGTTATTCCCGATTATTTTTTTAACTTTTCGATTCTTTGGTGAGTCATTTATTGGTCACACGGGACATTCAAATAATCAGTGATTGTGTAGTTTATGTATTTGTTTTTTTTCTTGTAAATATATGAAATATAATGCTTTGTGTTTAGGTGTACGTGTTCGTTGTTCGAAGAATTGGGTTTGAAAATACATTGGTTTGTGGGGATCGAAATGGGGTGGAAGTGACTTAAAATCCGTTCAGAATTTGGGCGGATGTGCATCGCCTTTGTGAAAAATGTTTGGCAATGTGGCGATTTTGATTCATTTTTGTTTTAAGAGATACTCCATTTAAAGTATGAACAAACAAATACTGGGAAGAATATTGGCCGTTGCGGGGTTGTTGGCCCCTTGGATGGTTGAGGCGCAACAAGATCCAATGTTCACGCATTTTACGTACAACAAATTGTTCTACAACCCTGCGTATGCAGGGGCTTCCGGACAATATTGCTTGAATGCCATTACCCACCAACAGTGGTTGGGTTTTGATGATGAATCTCCTTACTTGAGAACGCAAAGCGGTACACCGGTAGAAATGGATTTGGACAAAATGCGAACCAACATCGCACCTCAGACCAGGGGTTTGGGATTTTCAGCGCCAGCCATTTACAAGGATAAAAATTATGGCGGTGCTTCATTTTCGTATGTGAGCGACAAAATTGGATATGAGAGCAGTTTGTACATGAAAGGTGGATTGGCCTTGGCTTACCCGATGTTGGACGGTTCTAACATTCGTGTGGGGGTTGATTTCGCCAACATAACCAAATCATTGAACGGACAAGGTCTTCGTGCTCACGATCCCAATGATCCGATGATTCCTAACGGACAAGTATCGGACAGTCGTACTACCTTGGGTGTTGGTGCATATTACACTACACCAAATATCATGGATGGTGCGTACATTGGTTTGTCGGCTACCAACATGACCCCACAGACTTTTGCATACGGTGGATCGGGTACCATTACTGCGGAGACCAAACGCCACTATTATTTGGTAGTGGGTTACAAGCAGGAGAGCTTCTTGGGCAATCCTTCTTTGGTGTTGGAGCCAGCCGTTTTGGTGAAGGCAGCGGCAAATGCAGGGTTCATTAAGCCCCAGTTGGACATGCAAGGTATGGTAACATGGAACGATTTGTTCGCCGGTGGTGCCAACTTGCGTGTTTATGGTGCGGGTTTAGAATCATTCTCATTGATGTTCGGTTACTATCCTCCTTTGTTGGGAAATGCTGCCGGTGCAACCCAGCGCTTTCGCGTGGGTTACTCTTACGACATCCCCATGAACCGTTTGATCAGAAGTCAGACCGGAACCCACGAAATCCAGGTAAACTATTGTTTTACATTCACTTTGCCCGAACGTCCGGTGAAAGTATACAGACACCCACGCTACATGGAGCGTTCATCTGAGTTCGATTAATTGAAAAAAAATATTTATCCACACAAAATAAACATCCGATAATTGCGTTTTAAACCTACACGAAATAAAAATAGTGTTGATTTATTCAATCGAAACTTTATTTTTGCAACTTTATAATAAATACGCAATAACAAAACTGCATAATGAAAAATACAGTGATGAGTTTCTTCACAAGCAACGAGTTCGCCAAGAAAACATTGAGTTTCTTGGGCAATCGAACCCTTCGCAGGGCTGCGGTAGTGGCTTCTGTAATGGTCTATGCATGCGGACCTGCCGACACAGGCGACCTAACAGGTGTGTTGGGAAGACGACCATGGTTTCACCCACAGCCTCCGGGCATGGTGTACGTGAAATCGGGTACTTTCCATACCGGACAAGGTGGTCAGGATGTATTCAACTCCTACTTGGAGCCAAATAAGCAGATGACAATCACTGGTTTTTGGATGGATGAGACCGAAATTACCAACAACGAATATCGTCAGTTTGTGAACTACGTAGTGGATTCTTTGGCGCGCATAATGTGTGACGATGATGAGTACTATTTCCCAGAAGATGAGGAAGGCAATCGTTTGATCAATCCATACCGTATGGTTGATTGGGTGAAGCACAAAGAGGAATTGGCGGATATGTTGTACCAGGGCGACGAGCGTTTCCAGGGCAAGCACCAAATCGACACACGTAAGTTGATATATCACTTTATGTGGACAGATTACAAAGCGGCTGCTGCATTGGATCGCGACAAATATGCGCCGATGGATCGCGCTCAGTTCATGCGCACCGAGGATGTGTTGGTTTATCCAGATACATTGAGCTGGGTACGTGATTTCACTTACTCATACAACGAGCCGATGGCTCAGGTGTATTTCCACCATCCTAAATACGATGAATATCCAGTGGTAGGGGTTTCTTGGCACCAAGCGTTTGCTTTCTGCCGTTGGAGAACGGATCGCAAAACTGCTTATTGGGAAATGAATGGTTACTTGCCAAATACCCATGACTTCCGTTTGCCTTCTGAATATGAGTGGGAATATGCTGCTCGTGGAGGTCGCATCGGTAACAAATACCCATGGGGAGGTCCATACGCCCGCAACAGTAAGGGTTGTATGTTGGCGAACTTCAAACCATTGCGTGGTAACTACGGTGTAGATGGTGGTGTTTACCCAGTGCGCGTTGATAGCTATTTCCCAAATGATTTTGGTTTGTACAACATGGCGGGTAACGTTTCTGAGTGGACAAACACTGCATGGGATGAAGCGAATAACTCATTTGCCCACGATTTGAATGGTGAATCTTCTGTATTCATCAAAGAGCGTGGTAAAGAGGGCAAGCGTCAGGTAAAAGACATTCCAATCAACGAAAAGCGCAAAGTAATTCGCGGTGGATCTTGGAAAGACGTGGCTTACTTCATCGAAAACGGTGCCAGAACTTATGAATACCAAGATACAAGCAAATCTTACGTAGGATTCCGTTGCGTACAGACTTACATCGGTCGTTCTAACACGGATAGAAAGTAATTCTGACAGAATAAACCCAAGGATAATTCGTTAACTATTCAACTAACTATAACTAAATAAAAATTATGAGCAAAAGTTTCTTTGAATCAAAAAAGTTTAAAACTACCATGAACTTCGTTTATGGTATGGGTGCTTCGGTTGTAATCGTGGGGGCGTTGTTTAAGATTTTGCACTTGAAAGGTGCCGACATCATGTTGTCAGTAGGTCTTTTGACTGAGGCCGGGATTTTCGCGATCTCTGCTTTCGAACCTGTGCACATGGATCCAGATTGGTCTTTGGTTTATCCAGAATTGGCCGGTGGCGATCCTAATGATAAGAAAAAATCTGGCAGCGTTTCTCAGCAGTTGGATTCTATGTTGGCACAAGCCAAAATTGGTCCAGAATTGATCGAGAGTTTGGGTACCGGTTTGACTTCTTTGAGCAGCAACGTAAAAGAGATGGCCAATTTGTCAAATGCGGCTGTAGCTACCAACGATTACGCTGAAAGCGCGTCAAAAGCTGCTAAGAACATGGGCACTATCGCTGATAGCACTGCCATGGTTTCTGAATCAATGGATAACTTCTCTGCTGGTTTGCAAGGTGCATTGACCAACATCAATGCAACTGAAACAGCTACTGCTGAATTTTCAAGCGAATTGAACAAATTGAACCGCAACTTGAGCAACTTGAACTCAATTTACGGTAACATGTTGAGCGCCATGGGTGCAAACAAAGCCTAACCTTTATTTATTCCCACTAAACTAAAAAGGAGAATAGAAAATGGCAGGTGGTAAATTATCCCCACGTCAAAAGATGATCAACATGATGTATCTCGTGTTGACGGCCCTTTTGGCATTGAACGTATCGAAAGAGATAATAAAGGCATTTAACTTGATTGAAAACTCTTTGGATAACTCAACAAAGAGCATCGTTCAGAAGAATACTGCTGTTTTGGGTGGTTTGGTGAAAACTGCTGCTGAAAACAAGGCTGCTGCTGCTGCAGTTTCCTATTGTAATCAGGTTCAAGGTATTAGCAAATCGTTGATTGTCCGTTTAAACGGCATAAAAAACGAATTGTTGTTGCTTTCTGGAGACCAAAAAGATCCCAAAATGGGTCGGAAGCAAGAGCCTGAGGCATTGTTGGTTAAAGGAGGTGTTCCTGAATTGGCACAAGGTGACAACATGGAAATTCACGGTAACTACTTCATGGTTGAAAACGAGGGTAAGAATGGCACAGATTTGCAAGATGCCATAAATAAAGCCCGTAAGGATATGTTGGCTGTATTGCAAAAAGCATCGAATGATGCGGTGTTGTCGGCCTCTCCCGAAACAAAGAAGATGTTGTTGGATCGTATGAAGTCAATCGAAATGAAGACTTCTTTGTACGCCGAAGATGGTGTAAACTCCAGTGGGACTGTTCAATCATGGGTATCCATGTATTTGGAACATTCTCCATTAGCTGGTGTATTTGCGATGTTGAGCAAGGTAGAGAACGATGCACGTTCTATGGAAGCAGAAGCGATGCAAGCCTTGGCTGAGTCTGTGAATGCTGCCGACTACAAGTTCGATAAATTGATTCCAGTTGTTTCAGCTGCGACCAGTGCAGTTTTGACAAACCAAACGTATGAAGCGAACATCTTGTTGGCTGCCTATAACTCAAAGGCCCAAATGATTGTGACTGTAAACGGTCGCCTCATTGAAGTGGTTGATGGTGTGGGTAAATACAAAGTGACTTCTGCTTCTCCTGGAACACAAAAATTCAAAGTAGGTATTCAGGTGCCTAAGCCCAATGGTGGTGGTTCTGACAACTACGAAACCGAAGCTGAGTACAGTGTTTTCGCACCCCAAGCCGCGATTTCAGCCGATGAGTTGAACGTAGTGTACGTAGGTCTTGCAAACCCCATTTCAGTATCCGTGGGTGGTGTAGATCCTAAGAACGTGAGTGTAACAGTAACCGGTGGTGGTGTTAGCTTGCGTCCGAGCAAATCAGGTTTATACAATGCAATCATCCCAACCCGTATTGGTAACGAATGTATGATCAACGTAACTGCGAAGTTGCCCGACGGTCGTACAGTATCTATGGGTTCTAAGAAATTCAAAGTACGTAACGTTCCCCGTCCAGTATTCAAAGCCGGTAGCGTAGGATTTAGCGGTCCTATCTCATTGGCGGCGATGAAAGTTCAGGCGAATGCAGTAGCTGCCTTGGATAACTTCGTATACGATGGTGTAAAGTATGATGTATTGTCGTACCGCTTTACTTGCATCGGACGTCGTACCAACGGTCCAAAAATTCAAGTGGTGAACGGATCAAGTTTGGAACCGATTGCTGCCTATTTGAAAATGTTGGGCCCTGGTGATTTGATTCAATTCGATCAGATCAAAGTTATCGGTCCTGACAAAACCCCTAAATTCCTCGACAACGTTGGGGGATCAGTAAACTAAAAAACAAATCGATGAAACGCATATTAATCACACTCACATTTGTAGCCGCTGCAGGTTTGCAAGCCCAAGATTGGGGTGGTGGATGGGGTTCAGACCCAGCCCCCGCGAAAAAAGGTTCTGGTTCTTCTGAGCCAGCAGCTGAAGCACCAAAAAAGGAGGCTGAAATTGTGATACCAACCATTGGTACACATTATGATGACCCTGCTGTGCCTCACTACGAGCCAGAATATGTAAACCAAGACACGAACATTCGTAACTTGCAAGGTATTGTTATGCAGCGTCCTTACTTGCGTAATGCAGATGTGAAATTCCGTAAGCGTGTATGGAGAGTGATTGATTTGCGTCAGAAAATGAATCGCGCCTGGACTTGGCCTAAAAACCCAATTTCTCAGGTATTTTGGGAGATGGGTACAAAAGGATTGATACGGGCCTATTCGACTGATTCATTTAATCGAATCATTACACCGGAGGACATAATTCGCGCAACTGCTGAAATTATTACCACTTCCAAACAGCGTCCGGGTTCAGATGATCCTACAGATTTGGTTGATACTTCTTTTCCAGAGTATTTTTCCTGGGATTTGATCCAGAAGTTTGAAATCATGGAGGATTGGGTATTCGATTACAAGCATGGTGAATTCAAACCCATCATCATTGGAATCGCCCCGATTCAGCCAAAGAATATCATGGGTCAAACCTACGATGTGAAACCTTTCTGGTTGAAAATGGATGATTGCCGTCCTACTTTGGCGAAATCAGAAGTATTCAACCGTTACAACGATGCAATGCGTTTGAACTGGGATCAGCTCATCAACCAACACCGTTTGTTCGATAGCTATATCGTGAAAACTTCGGAGTGGGATGATCGCTACATCAACCAAAAAGCTGAGTTCAAGCAAGATGGATTGGCTTCGTTGTTGCGTGCTGAGGAAATCAAAAACGATTTGTTCATTTTTGAACACGATTTGTGGGAGTATTAATCGTACTGATTCACAATTATTAACAAGAACAATTCAAAAAACCCCGACCTACAGGTCGGGGTTTTTTGTTACATGAGTAGGGAGGGATTCGGATAAATTCCGTTTTTCCTTTGAATTTACCCCCAAAAAGCGTATTTTTGCCGTTCGTTTTAGTAGCGATGTTCGACAAAGCGGAAGATCTGTGCATAGAGTTTGTCAAATTGAAAGATGGCAAACACAACTTAGACTTCCGGGTTGACGGGCCGTTCTTTGAATCATTGGGGAGTAAAGAAATACACGCTGCGGATGTAAATGTGACTGCTGAGGTCGATAAAACCTCGAATTGGATGCATGTACATTTGCGGATGTTTGGAAACATGACCGTTGATTGTCACCGTTGTTTGGTGGCATTGCCGATGCAAATCAATACGAAATATTTATTGATTGTGAAGCTTGACAGTCAGGACGAATCCGACAAAGACCATGAAGATGAAGGGGTAGAGTTGATCTATCTTCGTCCGCATGAGTTTACTTTGAGTATTGCCCAAACCGTTTATGAGACCAGTTTGTTGGCGTTGCCAATGATTCGGAATTGTGATGATTTGGACTTCAAGCCCTGTGATCAGGGGATGATACAAAAACTAGAAACGCTCAACAGTGATTCTAACGAAGAAACCGAGGTAGATGCACGTTGGGAAAAATTGAAACAACTAAAAAACCTATAATAAGGAAATGGCACATCCTAAACGAAAAATATCGAAAACCCGTCGCGACAAACGTCGTACACATGACAAAATTGAAGTGCGTCCAATGATTGCTGATCCCGTAACTGGCGATGTATCATTGTACCACCGTGTAAACTTGGAAACTGGAATGTACCGCGGCCAGAAGGTAATGAAGGGTCGCAACGATAGTTAACAATGAGAATTGGTGTTGACGCCATGGGTGGGGATTACGCCCCATTAGAGGCCGTCAAAGGTGCCTCACAGGCTGCTTCTGCTTTGGCAGGTGTTGAACTCGTATTGTTTGGTTCAAAAACTGCCATAGAAGATGTATGTGCTGCTGAAGGCATTGATAGCACACAATTTGAAATTGTTGACACCCCTGATGTGATTGAAATGGCTGAACACCCCGTGAAAGCGTTGGTGTCAAAGCCCAATTCAAGTATCGCTCAAGGATTTTTGCATTTGGCGCAACACAAAATTGATGCATTTTTGAGTGCGGGAAACACAGGTGCTATGCTTGTGGGATCCATTCAGTACTTGAAACTGGTTGATGGATGTGACCGACCCTGCCTCACCGCTGCCATTCCCAGGCCGGATAACCGTCCGGGATTGCTACTTGATGTTGGGGCCAATGCCGACTGCAAACCTGAGCACCTCGAAAAATTTGCCTTGTTGGGCAATCTCTTGTATTCCATGATGTACAAAGTGGAATCTCCCAAGATTGGATTGTTGAACATCGGTGAAGAGAGTGAAAAGGGCAATTTGTTGACCAAAGCCACCCATCAGTTACTTTCACAAACCCAAGGCATTCAATTCGTGGGCAACGTGGAGGGTAGAGACATCTTCGGCGATCATGCCGACGTAGTTGTTTGTGATGGTTTTAGCGGAAACATGATCATCAAATTGTGCGAAGGTATTTATTATCGACTGGTGAAGCGTGGCGTACAAGACGATTACCTGGATCAATTCAACTTCAAACACTATGGAGGTTCTATGGTATTGGGCGTAAATGCGCCAGTGATTGTTGGCCATGGTATAACCAAAGCAGAAACCTTCGTGAAGATGATCGAACTGGCACAAGAAACCGTTCAATCTCAACTCACCAATAAAATTCAAAAGGCGATGAGTCGTTTCATCGCGTCGCAAGCAGAAACTGCCACACAATGATGAAGATAACCGCAGCCATTACCGCCGTGGGTGGATACGTTCCACCGAAGATTCTTTCCAATGCAGATTTGGAAAAAATGGTCGATACCACCGATGAGTGGATCCGCACTCGTACAGGTATTGTTGAACGACACATCCTCGACGAGCCCGGTAAAGCGACTTCAGATTTGGCGGTGGGTGCGATTCTTCCCATGTTGAAAAAGAAAGGTGTGGATCCTGCGGAAATCGACTTGATCATCTGCGGTACCGTTACCGGTGATTACGTGTTTCCCGCTACGGCCAACATCATCGCCGACAAAATCGGTGCAGTGAATGCATGGGGATACGATCTAGGCGCCGCTTGTAGTGGTTTTTTGTTCGCCTTGGTGACCGGATCTCGCTTCATTGAATCAGGTGCACACAAAAAAGTGTTGGTAGTGGGTGCCGATAAAATGAGTACCATCGTTGATTATACCGATCGCAATACCTGCGTGTTGTTTGGAGACGGTGCGGGTTGCGTGTTGCTAGAACCCTCTACCGATGGCTTGGGCATTCAAGATACCATCACCCGCGTAGATGGCAGCGGTTGCGATTTTTTGATTCAAAAAGCAGGTGGATCCATGTTGCCACCCAGTCACGAAACCGTAGATCAACGTTTGCATTATGCCTACCAAGAAGGAAAAACAGTGTTCAAATTCGCTGTTACCCGCATGGCTGACGTAAGTTATGAAATCATGGAGCGCAATCAACTTCAGGCCGATGATATCGCCTGGTTGGTGCCTCACCAAGCCAATTTGCGCATCATCGATGCAACAGCAGATCGCATGGGCCTTGATAAAAACAAAGTGATGATCAACATCCAAAAGTACGGTAATACCACTTCTGGAACCTTGCCATTGTGCCTTTGGGAATGGGAAAGTCAGTTGAAAAAAGGCGATAACATCATCCTTAGCAGCTTTGGCGGTGGTTTTACTTGGGGCAGTGTTTACCTCAAGTGGGCTTACGACACCGAAGCCTAATTACATTACCCAACTTTTTGTAATACAGCGCGATAGATATAATCGGCGTTATGCTCTTTTCCGCCGCAGAACTGCTGTTCGATGCAATGATACTGCGGATGTCGTTCTAAGAACTGGGCTACATTGTCTTCGTTTTCTGCCCGAAACACCGAACAAGTTAGGTATACCAAATAGCCACCCGCTACAACGGCATTGGCCAAGTTCTCAAGTATTTGTTGTTGCTTTTGGGCGTATAGAGAAATTTCGGGTAGGGTGAAAAAGTGCAAATTCTCTGGATTACGTCGCCACGTCCCACTGCCCGAGCAAGGCACATCAGCCACCACGATGTGAAACGGCTGACTGGGTGTTTCCTCGGCCAAGTTTAACACTTGGGTTTTGGGGGCCAATAATTGCAACGATTGAAATCGTTTTTGCAGGTTTTCTAAAATATTCCTTCTCACATCCGTGCAATGAATTTGGGCTTTGGGGTGATTTTGAAGCAGCGTGATGCTTTTTCCACCGGAGCCCGCGCAGCAGTCCAGGATTTTATGGTCTGCCGTGCATAGCGCTGAAAGTGCCAAGTTTCTCCAATCCATGGCCCTCTGAGACCCGATGTCTTGAATGTAGGCGATGCCTGTTGTGGTTATGGTTTGCAGATCGGCTTGCGCAGAAACGGCCATGGTAGGGCCATCATGTGCCAGGGGTTCTATCTGCTGCAGGGATAGTGCTTTCAGCACTTGGGACTCTTTGCCTTGAATGGCGCGAATCCATACGACAGGTTCTGTTTGAAACCAAGATTGGAGCGTTTGAGGGGATAGATCTCGGCTTAATAGGTTTTCAAACGCTTGGTAGGGTAGTATATCCTGATGTTGCTTGGCTGTTTGGTTTTCTGCGGGAAAGTGGGTTTGCAGGTAGGTGAGGATATCTGCGGCGTTGTCGCGCGAAACGCCTACGGCGTTTCGCCAGAAGTGATAACAGCAAGCGCGATAGCGCTTGCGATCCATACTGCCCCAATTCTTGTTCTCCCGGTATTTCTCCTTCAAATACATATGAAACGGAATCGATCCATCGTATCCGTGGATCAACTCCGACGCATTCTTGTAAAATAAATAGGGTAAACCACCCAACTTCACCCCATCACCCATCACTCAGCGGTAAACAAATGCGGGGTGTCTTCGTAAATGATAACAAATCGAATTCCGTCGTTAAAAGGCGCCGTACCCCCCGTTTTGAAATGTATCGAGTTGATCAACCCTTCGTAAGTGGCATCGGGTAAGGCCGACAAAAATCCGGGTCCAAATGCCATGCTGCTATAACCCAAAAACTTGCCCTGGTCGTATCCAATGAACCCAAACCGACTTGGTTCGAATCCGTAAGTACTGAAAAACTTGCGTGAAAAATCCAAGGTGGCCTGGTCGTGAAAATCTGTAAAATTCACGGTGGGATAAATACACAAAGGATCGTTGAGCCCTGAATAATATCGCTTATCCTCAAACCATCCCAAATCAGCCACAAGCCAACTCTGCTGTCGCTTCTCTAACAGTTTTTCTAATGCCACACGAACCGTGGCATCCGGAATGCACGAAGCCATCACAAGGCTATCTCGCTTCGGCAAGGCCGGCGTTAAAACCCCGTTCTTTAACACGTGAATGGTTACCAATTTGGTGGTAAGCTTCTGCATGACCAACTTATACATGCCGCCCTTGACTTTGCTGTTTTTATCGGCATCAATCACAATACAGATCCGGTGCTTTGGGAACATCCCAACGATGTTCTTGGCCACGCTCTTGTATCGCAATGTATCGTTGATGAAAAAGTTCATGTTGGGGTATGGACCTTTGCCCTTGCTCATGCCGGGCTTTACATAGGACATCGGCGAAATCCAAGCGCTGGGGGTTGTCTTACAAACCAACTCACTGTGCTGGGCGATGGATTTGAAATTTTCCTCGTAAACCGGACCAATGAGTATTTGCTGGTCCTTGAAATTGTCGCTTTTCACAATCGCCGCCAAAGCCAACTTATTCAACGGCAGACTGTCTGTAGGCTCCGTATCCCAAACACTCACATTGGCCTGAAACCCCTCGGCTTCCAATTCTGAAAATCCAAGCTTTATCCCCAAATAATAATCCAACATGGCATCGGTTAATGGATTGGCTTTTTCACTCTTCGCATGAAACGGCAAAGCAATGCCAATGCGCAATGGACCTACATGGGTATCGGCTTTCGGACCTACGAGTTCCTGTGCAACAACTACACCCGTCCATAAACATAACGCCACAACACACAAACCTTTGAGGTAAGTGCTGCCCACGATTTTATGCCCACGGATGCCTGGTTTCATTGTCTTATTCCCATTCTATGGTTGCGGGTGGCTTAGAACTAATATCGTAAACCACGCGGTTGATACCCCTCACGCGGTTGATGATGCTGTTGCTAATATCGGCCAAGATTTCGTAGGGTAAATGTACCCAGTCAGCGGTCATTCCATCGGTGCTAGTAACAGCGCGCAACGCAACCACTTGCTCGTACGTTCTTTCATCGCCCATGACTCCTACACTTTGGATAGGCAGCAATATGGCGCCAGCTTGCCAAATTTTGTTATACCATCCATGCTCACGCAACTTTTCCATGTAAACCCAATCGGCTTCTTGCAACAATTTGACTTTGGCCTCAGTGATATCGCCCAAAATGCGGATCCCCAATCCAGGACCTGGAAAAGGATGTCTGTGAAGGATGTCGTGCGGTAAACCCATCGTATCGCCAACCCTTCGCACTTCGTCTTTGAACAAACTGCGCAATGGCTCGATGATTTTTAAACTCATTTTTTCTGGCAATCCTCCCACGTTGTGGTGACTTTTGATGGTGGCGCTCGGACCTTTAACGCTCACGCTTTCAATCACATCGGGGTAGATGGTGCCTTGTGCTAGCCACTTGGCGTCCTTGATTTTTGCACTTTCGTCTTGGAAGACTTCCACGAACACGCGTCCAATGGCTTTGCGCTTGGCTTCAGGATCGGTCAAACCAGCCAAAGCATCATAAAACTGTTGGGAAGCATCAACGCCAATCACGTTTAAGTCCAGTTGTTTGTAGGCCTCTTGAACCAGGGCAAACTCGTTCTTGCGCAACAAACCGTTATCGATGAAAATGCAATGTAGTTGCTTGCCGATGGCTTTGTGCAACAACAACGCCGCCACCGAACTGTCAACGCCGCCCGATAATCCCAAAATGATTTGATCTTGTCCAACCGCAGCCCGAATCTGGGCCACTGTTTCATCAATAAAATGCCCGGGGGTCCAATCTCCCGCACAGCCACAAATGCCGTAGGCGAAATTTTTCAACAGGGCCAATCCTTCGGTGCTGTGATACACCTCGGGGTGAAATTGTATACCATAAACAGGGTTTTGGCTTTCCATGCTGAAGGCCGCCACGGGAATGGATTCTGTTTTTGCGATGATGGTTGCATGATTGGGCAAAGCGGTGATGGTATCGCCATGGCTCATCCAAACTTGGGATTCTGCGCTCAATCCTTGTAGCAAAGCATTGCCCTCTTGCGAGCGGATCATCATGGCTCTGCCGTATTCTCGGTGGTCGCTGCGCGACACTACACCGCCTTTTACTTTGGCCAACAGCTGTGCGCCATAGCAAACGCCGAGTAGGGGACCGTGCGACATTATTCGATCCAAATCGACCATCGGCGCGTCTGTTTCGTTAACAGAACAGGGGCTGCCAGACAGGATAATTCCTTTGATGTCGGGCGTTAACTCAGGGATGTGATTAAACGGATGGATTTCGCAATACACGAAAAGTTCGCGTAACCGACGGGCAATTAATTGCGTGTACTGTGAACCAAAGTCGAGGATGAGAATTTTTTCGGTCATGAATGTACGGCAAAGGTACTGAAATTCCGTAGAGTATTGCCATTCCCAAGTCCAATTACAGGGCGGTATCTGAAGGCAATTTCAACAGTTGTTTTACCATCCAAAGGGCGGCATTGCTGCTGCGTTGAATGATCTGTTCGCGATTGCCAAACAACCGAAATGGCTTACAAAAATGCTCATCATTTGTTGCCACCGCGATGTAAACCAATCCTACGGGTTTCTCTTTGGTTCCCCCACCAGGACCTGCAATGCCTGTGGTTGCTATGGCCAGATCCACTTGAAACTTTTTTAACGCCCCTTTTGCCATGGCCAATGCGCAAGCTTCACTTACAGCACCATGCGCTTCAATAAAGGTTGGGTCTACGCCCAATTCACCCTGTTTCACATCATTCGCATAAGCCACCAACGAACCCGGATAAACGGCAGATATGCCCGGGGCCTGCATCAGCCGATGGGCCACCCAACCACCCGTGCAACTTTCGGCGGTGGTGAATCTTATGTTGTTTTTAATGAGGTAATTAGACAAGTACAAGGCAGGATCGATATCGCCCAAACAAAACACATCCTCGGGAATAGCTGTCTGCAGCTTTGAAAAGTACTCGTCGATATCACCGTTCGTTTCCCCTGAATTTGAGACCTGAGATAGGCGCAATTTTACCATGTTGAAACTTGGTAAATAGGCCAAGGAAAAATGCGGTGGCAATGATGCCTCAAAAGTTTCTAGCTGTCGTGATAACAGACTTTCGGCTTTCTGCAACGTAATGAGGGTGCGATGCTCTACCGTTGGTAATGGAAACTTGGATTTTAAGCGTGGGATAACCCGTTCTTCCGTCAGGTGATACACTTCTCCGGGTACACCGGGCAATGAAATGAGTACCTTACCTTGATGATCGAACCACATGCCGGGTGCCGTTCCCACCGCGTTATGGAGGGTTTCGCAAGACTCGGGCACGTCGGCTTGAACTTTGTTGGTTTCTAACATAAGTCGCCCGCGGGAGGCAAACAACGATTCAAGGTGCGACAACACCGCAACGTCGCGTCTGTAGCCACATTGATAATATTGGCAGAGGGTTTTTTTGGTGATGTCGTCTTTGGTAGGGCCCAATCCGCCGGTCATGATGACAAGGTTTACCCGGGAAAATGCCTCCGACAATGCCGATAAAATGGCCAATTCTTTGTCGCTCACCGCCGTTCTCCGTGAAATGGAAATGCCAATACTGCCCAATTGTTGTCCAAAATAAGCACTGTTGGTGTCGATGGTTTGACCAATCAACAATTCATCGCCTATGGTAATGATTTCCGCTTCCATGACACAAAAATACGCCCCGTTGCAAGAACTTGACCAACACAAACCGTTAACTTTGCTGCATGTCTTTGCCAATTATCATCTACACAGACGGAGCAGCCCTCGGCAATCCCGGCCCAGGCGGCTATGGCGCTGTTTTGATGCATGCTGAACATCGCAAAGAACTATCGGGTGGTTTTCGACGAACCACCAACAACCGCATGGAGTTGTTGGCGGTGATCATGGCGCTGAAACATATTAAGTCGCCTGGTTTGCCTATTCAAGTCTATACCGATAGCAAGTATGTTTGCGATGCAATTGAAAAACGCTGGTTGTTTGGATGGAAGGCCAAAGGGTGGAAAAAGGTGAAGAATGTAGATTTGTGGCAGGTATTTTTGGGACTCTACGAGGTTCACAAGCCGAAGTTTTACTGGGTGAAAGGACATGCGGGTATCAAAGAAAACGAACGTTGTGATGTGCTGGCGACAACGGCGGCTCAGTCAAAGCCCACCGAAATTGATGTGAATTACGAACGTTACGAACTCGAAGAAAAATCGTCAGGCGGATTGGATCTCTAACAAATGTTGGGCGTTGAGCTTCGCCGCCTCACTGGGGTTGCGCCCTGATAACATTTCCGCAAGGGCTTGAATTCTACCTGGATGATCCAATGTACGAATTTGTGTTTCGCTGATGTCGGCTTCGTTGTTTTTGAAAACGAACAACTGTTGATTGCCCGAGGCTGCGACTTGGGGTAGGTGGGTGATGGCCAAAATTTGCTGGCGCTGACCTTGTTTGCGCATCAAATAACCCAATCGGCTCGCTACTTCTCCACTCACGCCAGTATCTGATTCATCGTAAATCAACGTTGCAAATTGTTTCAGATCGGCGATGATGGTTCTTAGGCAGAAGTTCAACCGAGAAGTTTCACCACCCGATGCAACTTTTATAATGGGCATGGGCGTTTGGCCTTTGTTTGCACTAAACAACAGGGTGATTTTGCTGTTTCCCGTTTCTGTATAAGACTCTTGTTGCTCCAATTGAATGGCCATCTGGGCGAAGGGCATTTCCAGTTGATGCAAATGGGCAATGACTTGCTGCGACAGGGCGTCTTTTTGTTGGGAACGCTGCTGATGCAATTCATCGGCAAGTTGGGCCATTTTGGCGGTGGCGGCGTCTAGACTTTTCGACAACGACTCAATTTCTTCTTCCAAAGTGTTTTCACCATCATGGGTAGCCTCCAATGCTGCTCGTTTTTGTATCAATTCTGCCGCTTCTGTGCAGCCATGTTTTTTCAATAATTGTTGCAATGCCGAAAATCGCTCGTTCAACATGTCTAATCGTTGCGGATTGCTTTCATGGTTGTGTATGGCACCTTCGATATCGCGGGACAGCTCTTTGGCTTCGATGGATACTTGATTGATTCGCTCGTAAAATTCCGATAAATCTTTGCTCAGACCCACAAATCCTTTGAGTTCGGATTTGATTTTTGAAGTTAGGTCCAGCAAACTGCCATCGTCACCGTTGAGCAGTGCAGACGATTTGGAAAGGGCATAGGAGAGTTGTTCGGACTGACTTAGTAGGTTGATTTCCTGTTCGATGTCGATTTCTTCGCCACTTACAGGGTTGAATTCTTGCAATTCATTCAACAAGTATTGGTGGTAGTCAGAATCGCGTTGAATTTGCGCAAGGAGGGCTCGTTTTTCTTTCAACAAGGCTTTCAAATGTTGCACATCAGACAGTGCCAATTTGTAGGTAGACAGCAGCGTCTCGGTGCCCGCAAAAGCATCGAGCAGTTTCAGCTGTTCTTCGGCTTGGGTAACCAATAGCCCAGTATGCTGGGAGTGGATTTCTAAGAGTTGGTTACCCAACCATTTGAGTTCTGCAACCGTTACGGGGGTGTCGTTGATGAACGAACGGGTTTTTCCATTGGGATGCCATTCACGCCTTACAGTACAGTGATTGGAATAATCGAGGTCTCTGGCTACAAAGGCTTGGGATAACTGCATCTTTTCGATGCTGAATTCTGCCTCTATCACACATTTTTGCGAAGGGTCTAAAATGGCAGAACTATCGCCCCGATCCCCCATAACCAATCCAATGGCACCCAGCAAAATGCTTTTTCCCGCGCCTGTTTCACCGGTGATGCTGGTGAAGCCCGACTGAAAATCAATGTCTAGGGCCCTGATAAGCACGTAGTTTTGAATTTTCAGGTGGGTAAGCATGGGCTTGTATTAACGGGTGATGATGGTGTTCAAGGTCCAAAGGTTGTCTTGGATGTCCTTTTTGTGTTCAATGGCTTCTTTGAAGGGGGTAAACTGAATGAGATTGTCTACCACACCCACGGCTTGATTTCGCAGTCCTTCAATCAGTGCTTTTACCGCGTGCGCACCCAAGCGCGATGCCAAGATGCGGTCGTTGGCGGTAGGACGTCCTCCGCGCTGTATGTGGCCCAATACAGTGACTTTGCAATCGGTTTCAGGGTAAATGGTTTGGAATCTTTTGGCAATGTCGTAGGCGTGACCTTCTTCCTCACCTTCGGCCACAACAAAAATGCTGAATTCCTTTTTCCGGGCTTTGGATTCGTAAAGTTTTACGATGTCTTCAAATTCATTGCCTCTTTCGGGGATGAAAATACCTTCTGCGCCACCAGCTATACCTGCGTGCAGGGCGATATGACCTGAGTGACGTCCCATTACTTCGATGAAAAACACGCGGTTGTGCGCATCGGCAGTATCGCGAATTTTGTCGATGGCTTCCATGGCTGTGTTGATGGCGGTATCATACCCAATGGTGGCATCCGTGCCCCAAAGGTCGTTGTCGATGGTACCGGGACATCCGATGCTGGGCAATCCAAATTCTTTTTCAAAGATCATGGCACCGGTATAAGTGCCATTTCCGCCGATACAAACCAACCCTTCAATGCCCAAGGCTTGGAGGTTATCGTGGGCTTTTTTACGTCCTTCTGCGGTCATGAAGTCTATGCTTCTCGCCGTTTTTAGGATGGTACCACCCATTTGGATGATGTTGGCCACGCTGCTTGAGGTCATGGGCTGAATTTCGTTTTCTATGAGCCCTTGGAAGCCGCGTTGAATGCCATATACTTCGAGATTATAATGGGCACAGGCACGAATCACGGCACGAATGCAGGCATTCATGCCTGGTGCGTCTCCGCCTGAGGTTAATACTGCGATTTTTTTCACGGAGTACAAAATACGACAAAATTTCGTTGCGATTATTAACAAAAAACCCCGCGAATGCGGGGTTTTTGCAAATGTTTATGGTTTAAAGAAGATTAGTTATCAATCTTCTTGTAGCTGAATTCCACGTAATCGTTGTGGTTGCCAATGGCTGGCAAATCTTGGATTTTGGTTACTTTCACGATGTACAAGTCGAAAGGCAAATCTTGACCAGATTTTACCACGTAAACATCACCCACAGCCAATACAGCGGTTTGAGCGGTGGCTTGCGCGCTGTTGGCTTTCCACAAGTTGTATATGTAGGTAGTGGTAGTGGCATTGGTGAAATCGTTTGAAGTCACTTTTACGAATTTACCATTGTTGTCAGAACCCCAAATTTTAGAGAATTGATCCATGGTAGGGGTGGTTTTGTCCATCAAATCTTTCAAAGTAGCGCTGGCATTGGTCAATAAGCCAACCCCTTTGTTCAAGTCGTAAGCGTTTTCAAAACCCGCGTTTCTTGAGTTATAAACCAACTGAGATGCAAGGCCCAACAAAGGAGCCGTTGGAGGAATAACCGTAATTTTCACTGTGGTTGCTGCAGTCTGACCGTTGGCATCCTTCGCAGTGAAAGTGTAAGTGACTACATCGTCTAAGCTGCCTGCCAAACGGTGTTTGATAACAAAACTCACAGTATTTCCGCTAACTGAAGTATCTTTTACCAAAACGGCCGCTTTTCCGTTGATGCTGTAGTTGGCAGTAATGCCGCTCAAGGCGCCTGAACCCGAAGTAGCAGAAATTGAAAACGAAAGCAATGAATCACTCATTACACTGATGTCGCTGCTTACGAATTTTGCACCAGCAGTCAATGAAATGGTGGGCTTAGGGTCGTTGCTATCGCCACCGCACGAGCCTAAAAAGGCAGCCACGGGCAAAGTCAACGCGAGAAGTAGATGTTTAAGTTTCATATGTAGTTGTTTATATCGCAAATTTCAAGAAAAATCGCAGTTTTCCAAATCTTCACGCAGGTATTTTCGTCAAGCGACAATTTGTCATAACGAAAGTTTTGCCTTCCATTTTTGTCGCATTACCACCTTTGGCACAAGCATTGATGTTTTTGCAGTCCGATGTTTAACAACAAAGAAGTGTTTTTTGCCAACGATTCCGACTCCGATTCTTTTGACGATGCGCCAGAATTTTTGCCATTGTTCTCCAAACAAGAAGAGGATGAAAGTAATAAAATAGAAGTGCCCGCGGAGCTGTCTGTGCTCACCATGCGCAACACCGTGCTTTACCCCGGGGTGATTTTTCCAATCACCGTTGGGCGAGATAAAAGCATCCGTCTTATCAAAGACGCCAACAAACGCGGGAAGATTATCGCCGTGGTGGCCCAGAAAAACCCCAATGTAGAAGATCCTAGCATCGATGACCTTTACACGGTAGGTACCCTGGCCCAAATTGTTCGCATGATGCGCATGCCCGATGGCAGTTCAACAGTGATTCTGCAGGGTAAACGACGAATCAACATCGACGAGTATACCCAAACAGAGCCCTATTTCAAAGCCAAAGTGAGTTCTTTGCCCGATGTTGCCGGAAAAGAAACCAAAGAATACAAGGCCACCATCGACTCGATACGCGACATTTCGCACAAAATCATCAATTTGTCGCCCCAAATCCCGTCAGAGGCCAGTGTGGCTTTGAGGAACATCGACTCAAAAACGTTTCTGATTCACTTTGTGAGCAGCAACTTGAACATCTCGCAAAACGAGAAACAAATGCTGCTCGAAACCCTCGATCCAGCACAGCGAGCCACCATGGTGCTGACACATGTTACCCAGGAATTGCAATTGCTAGAACTGAAAGACCAGATTCAGAGTAAGGTTCGGACCGACATGGACAAGCAGCAAAAGGAGTATTTCTTGCAGCAGCAGATTCGTGCCATCCAAGAAGAGTTGGGTGGAGACTCGCCCGATAAAGAAATCCAAAATCTGCGCGAAAAAGGGAATGCAAAGCTGTGGAGCAAGGAAACCCATGAGCATTTCAACAAAGAGTTGGATCGTTTGATGCGTGTGAATCCGGCTTCTCCCGACTATTCTGTGGGACTCAATTATGTTCAGTTGATGTTGGATTTGCCTTGGGATACCCTTACCGGCGACAATTTCGACATCCATCATGCCCAAAAGGTATTTGACGAGGACCATTTTGGTTTGGAGAAAGTGAAGAAGCGGATCTTGGAATACCTGGCCGTGTTGAAACTCAAAGGCGATATGCGTTCTCCCATCATTTGTTTGTACGGCCCTCCAGGTGTGGGAAAAACCTCGCTGGGTAAGAGTATAGCCCGTGCTTTAGGACGTAAATATGTGCGTATGAGTTTGGGTGGATTGCACGATGAATCGGAAGTTCGTGGACACCGTAAAACCTACATCGGGGCAATGCCCGGCCGCATATTGCAGAATTTGAAGAAGTCAGGCACCTCAAACCCGGTGTTTGTTTTGGATGAAATAGATAAATTGGGCAGGGATTTTCGTGGAGATCCATCTTCGGCCATGCTTGAGGTGTTAGATCCTGAACAAAACAGCACGTTTTACGATAACTACCTCGAGTTGGATTACGATTTAAGCAAAGTGTTGTTTGTGGCCACCGCCAATAATTTGGATACCATTCAACCCGCTTTGTTGGATCGCATGGAAATCATTGAAATTCATGGATACAGCCTCGAAGAGAAAATTGAAATCGCGAAGAAATATTTGATTCCCAAACAGCGCAAAGCCCATGGGTTGAAATCGCCGCAGTTTAAGGTTTCGGACAAAGCTTTGGAGGTCATCATTGAGCAATACACGAGGGAGAGTGGGGTGCGATCGCTGGATAAGCGAGTGGCAGCCTTGGCGCGGTCTGTGGCGAAATCCATCGCCCTGGATGAACCATTGAAAAAACAAATCGGGGTGTCTGAGGTAGAGGTCATTCTTGGTGCCGAAAAACTGGAGCCCGAAATGTACGAAAACAATGAAACGGCCGGTGTGGTTTCTGGATTGGCATGGAGTCCGATGGGCGGTTCTGTATTGTTTGTGGAGAGCAAACTGTCGCGGGGTAAAGGCCAATTGTTGATTACTGGACAACTCGGTGATGTGATGAAAGAAAGCGTGATGCTGGCCAAATCCTACTTAAAGGCGCACGCCGAATATTTGAATGTTGATGCCCGGGTGTTCAACCACTGGGATATTCATGTACACTTTCCTGCTGGGGCGATACCCAAAGACGGGCCAAGTGCGGGGATTGCGATCTTGACCAGTTTGGCCTCTTTGTTTACCCAAAACAAGGTGAAAAGCCATTTGGCGATGACAGGTGAAATTACGCTGAGGGGCAAAGTGCTTCCAGTGGGAGGGATCAAAGAAAAATTGTTGGCTGCCAAACGCGCCGGCATCAAGGAAGTGATTTTGTGTGAGCAAAACCAAAAAGATGTTCTGGATATCCCCGCGAAATACTTGGAGGGTTTGAAGTTTTCGTACGTCACCAACATGTTGCAAGTATTGGATTTGGCGTTAACCAACAAAGCAGTGAGCCATCCCATCGACATTCATGTAGTGTTGCAAGAAAAAGAGAAGGATAAATCTCAATAGTGCAGGTTTTTAACTAAGTTTGTTTATCATGATCTTCAAGAAAATCTTATCCTATTTAACCTTTCGCAAGCAAGAAGGTAGTTCGTCGAATTTGAACTTGAGAATGATGCACGGCATGAACCGCATTTCCATTTTGATGTTTGCCGTTGCCTTGTGCGTGATTTTGGTTCGCTTCGTGTTCAAGTAAACCAGACCCATGAGGGGCATTTTCTTGGGCAGCTTGGCGATGTTGGCCTCGTGGCTGCCTATTGGTTTGGGGGCGCAGACTATTGATGGACAAGCATCGGCCAAGCCGTTGGTTCAAAACAATCCGTTGCAAGTCAATTTCTTGAGTCGAGGAATCGACGATGAAATGATGCATCTTTTAGATGTGTTGCCGTTGTTTGAGTTATCAAATACTGAATTGAGTGTCCTCGCTGATGGTTCGGTTTCGGTGAAATGCCATCAACCCATTGATATGTCGGCCGATTACCCTGGCATGAAATTATCGCAATATCAGGTAAAATTGCCCAAACAACTTTACCTGAGGGATTCAAGTGGGCAAGGGGTTTCAGTGCATTTGAAATCCAACTTGGTGTATGGGTTTGCCCAACACAATCACGGTTTAGGTTTGCTGCCGAATCACACGTTGTTGGTGGTTGAACGTCCGCAAGTACTGAAATACCGCAAAGCCCGTGTCTGGGTAGATTTGAATCACAACTTAGACTTGACCGACGATCCAGAACAGTATTATACCCCTTCGTCGGTGCCCTTTTCATCGCCCGTGATTCCTGAATTGGGCAGTGTTATTCAACTCGATGGGCAACCTTGGGGGGTATCATTGCAATTGGGATTTTTCGGGGGTGGCGAGTTAAAATCTTACCAAAAATTGTATGCGGATGCCGTTGATTTGGTGAAAGGGGATCGCAAATTCATTGGGGTTTCGAATAGTTTTCGCCAACGTCGTTTGTCGGTGGTGTGGGGTAGTTCTGTGTACAACAACGATACCTTTTACTGGGCGCTTAAAGATGTAAATCTTAACGGGAAATACAACGATGAGTCCGTTGATATGGTCATGGTGAGTAACGAGTCCGGCGTTTTTAATTCGGCCAATGCTTGGAAATTGGGCAAGGGTAAGACAGTGCTGGATTGGTTGGGCCAAGGATGGGAAATTCGTTTAGGGTATAAATCCGCTGATTTAGCTCAGCCACATTGGTGTGTTTATGCATCGCCAATTCCTGGTAAAAAAGTAAAGAATTCACGCAGTTTGTTGCTCGGAAATCGCTTTCCCAAATTTAAATTCTGCGTGATTGAAGGTGCTTATAAAGCGGGGAAATTGAAGGAAAATCCGGTGCACAGAAGAAGCATTCGTAAGTTTAAAGAGAAGTATACTGCGGTTGTGGTATGGAACGCCGATGACTCAGTTTTTCATAAAGATTCAGCTCTGTATCACCAGATTTCGCGACAATTACCCGATTCGATGCAAATTATTATGTTGAATCACGGTGGTAGTGGTAGGTATGTGTTTGGATATAACCGTAGATACGAAACCAACATGATTCATGGCTTTTGTTCACCGCAAGTGGCTGAAATACTGAAACTTCAAACAATGCCTCAGTTGTTTTTGTTGGATCCAAAGCAGCGATTGATTGATATAAATATGTCACCTTTTGAATTGCAAAAGTTTGTAAACGGGACTTTGCGATAAAGCGAGTCGTTGAAAAGGTGTGGATTATTGAATAATTTTTTACCTTTGTTATTGTATGAACAGAACCGCATTAACCGCAGTGCTCGTGATTTTGTTGTTGGCTTCATTGGGAAGCAATACTTTTTTGTATATTAACAAAATGGAGAGCGACAAAGAATTGCAAAACAAAATGGCTGTAATGAAGTCAAAAGATTCTTTGCAAGATGTGTTAAACAAAATGGAAGATTCACTGAACAACGTGATTCAAACTTTCCAAAACGAAAACCAAACTTTGGTATTGAAAGTGGAAGAATTGGAGGGTGATAAAAATCCAAGGGTGATTGCTGCTATGCAAGAGATCTATCGCTTGCGTCGCGAAATTGCCAGTGGAATCTCAGGTGAAGGTACTTCAACCGCTTCTGCCGGTGGTAAAACATCGACCAAGGAATCGCGCAAAGCGGCTAAATCTGGTAAAACAGGTAAAGGCAGCGATGCGAATGTGGAAGATTTGAGAAAGCAATTGGAAGAAGCCAAAGCCAAAGTGGCTGAGTTGATGGCGTTGATAGAGTCTTTAACCAAAGAGAAAAACGACTATATGACTCAATTGAATGCTGAAAAAGATCGTTCTGCTACCTTGGAATCAGAAAATGTAGAATTGAAAGATCGTTTGGATAAAGGTGCACGCCCTCAATTTGGTGCTTTGTTGGTTGCAGGGTTATACGACAAGAAAGGTATCATTTCTGAGACCATGAAAGCTAAGAGCGTTGAGAAAATTCGTGTAACCTTTGATGTATTGGAAAATCCGATGGTTATTGAGCCATTGGAGGAAGAAGTGATCATTCGCATCATCGATCCTAACGGTGGGGTTTTGTCAACTACCAACACCAAATTGACCGATAAGAGCAAAGTAACCAGCTTGAAAAACACCATTCAGTTTGATGGTGCGTTGCAGAAGGTGAAGTGGAGCTTCCCTGAAAAAGGTTTGCTGACCGGCAAATTGATGAAAGGAAAATACACTGCAGAGTTGTGGACACGCGGATTGATGCGTCAGAAAAACAACTTCACCTTAGAATAAGGAATTGAAATAGACCGTTGAAAAAGGCGCCCGCAGGGCGCCTTTTTTTTTGCTCCAAACGCTTCCCCAATAATCAACGCCTACAACCCCTCAATGGTCAGCAATCTTTTCATTCAGGTCTATAAACAACAAGGGGACGGTCGCCCGTCCCCTTGTGTTCAAATCAAAAATAATAGGTGTTACTTCTTGGCTTCCGGACGCATCATGGTGTCGGGATCGTAATGCCGGCCCATCCATCCGTATACACGGGCTTTGAATTTTTCATTCAAGTAGTACATGCATGGAACCAAAATCAAAGTCAAGAATGTCGCAAAGCCCAAACCATAAATCATCGTCCAGCTCAAAGGACCCCAGAAAGCCACGTTGTCGCCCCCGAAGTAAATGTGTGGGTTTAACTCAGAGAATAGGGTAGCGAAGTCCATGTTCAAACCTACAGCCAAAGGCACAAGTCCCAAAATGGTGGCCGATGCAGTCAGCAACACAGGCGTCATACGGGTTCTGCCGGCTTCAATGATCGCGGATTTTAACGTTGCCCCTTGTTCGCGCAACAAATCAGTGAATTCCACCAACAATATACCGTTTCGAACCACGATACCCACCAGTGCAACAATCCCGATGCCGGTCATTACCACCGAGAAATCTTTGTTGAAAATGGCGAAACCGAGGAGTACGCCGATGAGCGACAAGAAAATTTCACTTAAAATCAACAAGGGTTTACTGATTGAGTTGAACTGCGTCACCAAAATGATCAGAATCAAGGCCAAGGAAACCAACATCGCGTTACCCAAGAAGGCGCCGGTTTCAGCTTGCTGCTCTTGCTCACCGGTCATGATTACCTGAATGTCTGAAGGTTTGTCGAACGATTCAATGGCAGCATTCACCTGCGACACCACCTCGTTGGGTTGATATCCGGCCAATACGTTACTTGCCAAAGTAATCACCCGCTTTTGGTTCATTCGGTTGATGCCGCCATAGGTGTTCGAGTATTCAGCAGATGCTACCGAACTCAACGGTACCTGACGGATCATGCCACCCGCAACCATGTCACGGTAGGTGATTCTCATGTTTAACAAAGCATCCAAATTGTTTGCGTCTACTTTCTTCACACGAACCATAATGGGGTAGTCGTCGTTGTCATCCTTAAATTTGCTGGCTTCTGTACCATAAATACTGCCGCGCAAAGCCATTCCAATCTGTGCCGTGCTGATGCCAAAACGGTTGGCGCGTTCACGGTCGATTTTGATGATGATCTCGGGTTTGGAACTGATGAAATCCGTTTTCAACTCCTCAACGCCGGCAATTTTCTTGTTGTCCAAAAAGAGTTTCAACTTGGTTGCTGTGCTCACGAGCGATTCAAATTCATCGCCACGGATTTCAATGTTCACGGCTTTACCTACTGGCGGACCGTTTCTTTCCTGTTCCACCACGATTTCCGCACCGGCAATGGTGCCGATACTCTCGCGGATTTTCTTCAACAATGCCATCGTGCTGCCGCCTTCGCGTTTTTCAAACTCTACATAAGCCACGGTGATTTTACCTTTGTTGCTCGCGGTAGTTCTGTCGCCACTGTTGGGATCTGTAGCCCCCACAGCCACGTTTGAAATCACACTTTCTACCAACGGATTGTTCTGTCCGATGGCCTTAAATACCCGCTTTTCCACAATTTTAAGGATACTGTCGGTATGTTTCGCATTGGTTCCGGTTGGCAGGGTCAAATACACATAGGTGAAGTTTGGATCGGCCTGA